>Ga0207937_1000198_pt1 | contig 21305 bp, 10 predicted proteins | sample LakMenEpi04Sep11_FD_150668 | JGI IMG/M metagenome (GOLD analysis project Ga0207937, IMG submission 150668) | Freshwater microbial communities from Lake Mendota, WI - 04SEP2011 deep hole epilimnion (SPAdes) | ecosystem: Environmental > Aquatic > Freshwater > Lentic | place: Lake Mendota, Madison...
CCCCGCCACAAGAAGAGCAGCCACTGTCCCAGGAATACGAAACGGAAGCCTTACTTGGCCGATCAAGCAGGTAAGGACGATAGCGAGCGCCACTAGGCCAACGAACGGTTCTTGCATGATGTCAATCAAAGGAACAAAGCTAATGATGACCAAAGCAATCGATGTAAGGGACCCGAAGAGTCCAGCTTTCGGAATAGCTTTGCGGATGCTGGAACCGATAAAGGAACAAACCACTTTGAAAAGTCCGGAGTAAATCATCGCGCAGATGCCGATATGCCAGGCGAAGCGAGCCGCCTCGTCCGGACTGCTCCCGCCAGCTTTTGCGGTCAAGAATGCAGGACCAACAACGAAGATCGTGATGCCAAAAATACTGGGCGTATCGAGCCCGAGGGGCATAGCGGTGATATTGTTTCGTCCGGTTTTGCTCGCCAGCACGAATGCGAGGATGGTATAGAGCAGGTCACCAACCAAAACTCCAATTGCCGTTCCGGGGATCATGGACCCAACAACGAAGTCCGACGGCATCCCAAAGGCTCCAACCAAGAGCGAAACGGTCAGGACGAGGCCCGCGAGATTATCAAGCAACAACCCGAAATATGCGTTGATATCACCCGAGGAGTACCAACGATAGCGCTCATTAGACCTCATGAATCCCCCACTCAAAATGCAAGCGATCGCGTTATTCAGAATCGCGTAGAGGCTAGCAAGGGCGGCGCGGGTGTCAATGATTTTCCGCACTTTTCTGCGGTTCAGGTTTTTCGATGCGATAAACTAGGGAAGACCGCTTCGATTCTTTGACAGAGTTGGGTTTGGAATAGTAGAATATCATTTCCGGGTCAATAGGTCTTGTCCTTACTTACCTCTTATTCCCCTGGCTACTATTCACCGTGCAGGAATTGCTATGAAGCGGCTATCAAAACAATCAGCAGATGACACTGCATTGGGATCATTGCAACCAGCCAGTGCTTTGCCAGCCAGTGCTTTGCCAGCCAGTGCTTTGCCAGCCAGTGCACCGGAGACCAAACCGAAGAGTGGCGGGTGGATTGCAGAAGCCCATTTCGGAGCTCAATGGATGGACCCCATGTTCGGAGTCGAGAATTCTGAAGAAGTCGACGACGAGTCGCTCGTGCAGGCGTATTTGGAAAGTCGTTGTACACAGTCGTTTGAAAAGATAGTTCGTCGTTACGAACGGGAGCTCTATACATTTTTGCGTCGATTCCTCGGGGATGCACAAGCGGCTGAAGATGTTTTTCAAGCGACGTTTTTGAGTGTCCATCTGCGCATTGAGCAATTCGAGCGAGGACGCCGGTTTCGGCCCTGGCTCTACGCGATCGCGAGCAACAAAGCGATCGATTTCATGCGACGAAACAAACGCCATCAGATCGGTAGTTTGAATGCACCTGCTCCCTCATCGGAGAAAGAAGAAGCATTGATCCATAAGCTGCCTGGACATGAAGAAATGCCAGACACATTGGCGGTGTCGCGAGAGACAAGCGGTCGTGTGAGGATGGCACTGCAGCAATTGAATGAGCCTACGCAAGAGCTGCTTCAATTAGCGTTCTATCAAGGAATGAAATACGCGGATATTGCCGAAATGCTTCACATTCCTTTGGGTACGGTAAAGAGTCGAGTTTTTACGGCGATTCGCAAACTGAATGCAATTTGGATGCGTATGGAAGAAGAAGGTAAGGAAAACAACCGAGAGTAACGAACGCGACAAATTCTTGAGCATGCATTCATCAAGTCGTACAATCTCCGATGAAACCCTCATGGGTTACATTCTGATGGCATTGCCTGAAGAAGAACAATCGAAGATTGAATCCATCGCTGCGATAGACCCAGATTTAGAATCGAGGATTGCTGACCTGCGTTCGCTGCTTTCGCCGATTCAAGAATCCATGAGAGAGACCTTTGAACCTAGCGGGTCCTTGGTAAGCGATACGATGTCCCTGATTCGTGATCAATCGGAGTCGTTCGCATCGTTGGCTCTCGCGCCTTCCTCGTCAGCTGGTTCTCTTGGGACGATGTCGGCTGTTTTGGAAAGTGCCAATCGACAAACGAGATGGGCGTGGATCGATAGTTTGGTCGTCGTAGCTGCCGGGGTGACTATCTTATGCTTGCTGCTACCTAGTGTTTGGTTTTCTCGCGAAGAGGCACGTCGCGTGTCGTGTGCCAACAACTTGCGACAGCTTGGAGAAGCGATCCAAGGGTTTGCTCACGGGAATGCCAAGAATGAGCTGCCTAGCATCGAACTGGAGGGACCGCTCGCGTTTGCGGGGGTCTATGTGATGAAACTCAAGGATGCGCAACTCATGGAGTCGCCTAGTTGGGTTTGGTGCCCAGCCAACAACGTAGCGAGACTCGATATAACGATCCCGAGCGTTTCTCAATACTTGCAAGCCAGTTCGGCACAGCAACAGTCTTGGCGAAAAACGATGGGTGGAAGTTATTCGTATAGTCTGGGGTTTATTGTTGATGGGGTCTATCAAACGCCGACCATGAATGAGCCATTTTCGAGTCCTGTCATAGGAGACACTTTACTCGTTACATCCTTGGACACTGAAAGTCCGAGAGCAGAACATGCCATTAGTTGCGCGAATATACTATTCAGCAATGGAAGCGTGCGACACGTCCCCTTGAACGATTCCGGCGTCTCTGAATTGCTCGACCATCCTTATTTGAACCGGCAACAGTATCGTTCTGCAGGGATAGGTAAGGACGACAGTTGCCTAGCCCCAAGTCACTTCGCGCCGATCATGCCGGTTGTCTTCGGACGAGAGTAGGCTGAATAGCCTGTTCGTTGATTTACGTGAGAAGTGACTCGGCATAATCGTTCCAATAAGGACCGATAATTGAGATAGCTTGGTCGTGGACTTTTCCATTGGTCGCACAAATACTGCTAAATGAACTGAGCGAGAGAGGCTGGTTATTGCAATCGGTTACACGACCACCCGCTTCCGTTACAAATAACTGGCCTGCCGCGAAGTCCCAGGGGTGCAGTTTGTATTCAAAGAAAAGTCCATATTGTCCGCAGCCAACATTGCACAGGTCGAGTGCTGCGGCGCCGAACCGACGCATACCGTGGATGTTGTTCTGAAAGAATGCACCAAGAGTATCGAGTGTTGCTCGCATCATTCGCCCGCGGTCGTAATAGAATCCACAGGAGAGAATGATCTGATCGATTGCCGTCGCTGGACTAACAATTTGGCGATGCATGCCATGCCATGCCCCTTGATGGGCCACGGTTGAATAGCAGTCGCCTGTGATTGGATTCGCAACGATTCCTAGTTGTGGAAGACCTTGATGGTAGTATGCGATGGAAACAGCGAAGTGGGGAATCCCATGAAGAAAGTTGCTTGTTCCATCCAGCGGGTCAATGATCCAAAGATGTTCCGCTTGCGTTACGACGGATTGTTGCGACTCTTCGGCCATCATGTTGTGTGTGGGATAGTCTTGTCGAATTCGCTGAATGATTGCTTTTTCGGCAGCGAGATCGGCTTCCGAGACAAAGTTTGCCAGCCCTTTTGATTCTACGGAGACGCGTTTTCCAAATCTAGCAACAAGCTCTTGAGCGCCCAATTGTGTCGCCTGTATGGCGGTTTCCAAAAACGGATGGTCGAGATTAGGAATCTCAAATGAAGAGTTCATGTGTTTCTTGTTAGCTCTCCATAGCGACTGTCGAACGACTCCAGGCGATGGGAGCAAAAATAAGGAGGGGAGCCCACGCTGCTGCTGCCGGCGTTAGCAGCGTTGCATTGGAGCCCAGCGTGCGAAGCCCGATACTAATTCCGAAGAATAAGGCAAAACTCAGCACACAGGAAGCGATCATGTTCACAACATTACGATGAATATTGGACAGAATGAGAGGAATACCAATCAGCAATTGAGTGAAGTCTAGCAATGGCTGGACAAAGCGAGAGTGGACGGTCACTTTCAAATCGGCTACATGTTGGTGTCCTTGATTCTTCACTTGCCAAATCAGATCCGCTGTCGATGCGAACTGCTTTTTGCCACCGCCCGTGAGAACATCAAACTCGATGACGCTTGGAATAAAGCACTGAGATGGTGCGAGCCATGGATTGTCTTTCGGTAGAAGTAGAAGGACTTGGTCGCCGTTACGAATCGAAAGTTGGTCGGCTAGGCTTTCTGCCGACGAGAATGCGCTGAGCAGGTATCCGTTAGGGTGGTTCTCATTGGCATCTTGATATTCTGCCGAGTAACCCGTGATCTGTCGCGTGATTGCTGTGACGGGTCCATTGAATTTGAATGCCGGCTGAAGAATTAGTCTCTTGGCAGGTACGAGGCTTCTGCCACCGATCAGTAGACCTTGGTCATAATCTTCTGTTGGCTTGAGAGGTTTCTCGGCATCTCCGGTGAGATCTTTCGGGCTCTTGCTGAGGACAGACGCGAACTGTGGGATGAGCGTTTCGCGGATTATTGCACCTAACGTAATCATCCCAACGGAAGCGATCAGAAGCGGACGAACAATTCTACCTTTGCTGACCCCTGCAGCAAGAATGGCTGTGAGTTCGTGAGTACGGGCCAGCCACGCCATGACAAACATCGTTGCCAACAACGTGATGAGTCCACACATGCGATCGTAAAGGCTGAGCACTTGCGGACCAAAGTACTCCCAAAGTCCCTTCACAAATCCGCCCCGAGCTTTTCCAAACGTCATGAACTCATCGACGTTGGTAAAAAGTTGTACCACGACGAGAAGACCTGACAGCGTCAAGAAGCAGATAACAAATACGCGGCCGTAAAGAAACAGTACGTATCGATCAATCTGTGTCATTGTGGTGTTCTATTTCCCCATCGTGAAGTTGTTATACATGAAAGTAGCTTCTAACTTTGGAACCGTCATCGGAGTTGGAACCAAATCGAAAGGTGTCGAAAGTTTCGTGAAGTACTCCAGTTGAGTTTTGCGATCACCTTCACGAAGTTCGGGAATTGTACGTTGCTCGACTAAGTCAAATAGAATTCGTGGCTTCTGCGATATTCCAAATTGTGACTTTACTGTGCCGCCCGTTCCAGCAAATCGCGAAACCACACTTAGGATCGCTGGATCGTAAACGAACGCATTGTTGCTGTCGGTTGTACCGAGAGTATTGAAGCTGCCAACAGCGACAATGCTTTGGTCTCGATCATGAAATTGATAGGCTTCGTAGCCTGCCAAACGGAGCGCACGCGAAAACAAGTAAGCTTGTTCCGCTGCTTTCTCTAATGCATTGGATGGCTCTTTGTCGCTGCTTTCTTCAGATCTTCCCCAAGTTTGATAGGCGTTTAGTCCGCGTAGGGTAAGAACCCGTACGGTGAACTTACCCTTGCATTCGAGGAGGTTGTTTTCATTGAATGGTTTCTGTTCATTCAGTTTGCGAACGAACTTATCAACTTCGGGTGATTTGTAGTAGTCAGGAGGCAGGAGTGGATTGGTGGCCTTGAAAGCAAACTCCATAGGGCCAGGCTTAAAGTCCTTCTTCTCTTTTTTGTCGACCCAGCGCTTGAGGAAGTTGCGATACTCGGCAGAGTTGACCTTTGGATCTTGATCCACGGCATCCGTTGTACCAAAGAACTTTGGGGTGATCTGCTTGATCATCGTGAGTGTATCGTTGATGTCAGTGCCATCCACAGTTGCAAAGTCACCTACGAGAACAGCGCAATTTTCAATCACACGTTCGTCGAGGTATTTCATACGCTTTTCGTTTCCATTTTTATCGAACCCAGCGCCCTGAACCGTTTGCGTGTAGTCATAGTATTTGGGCAAGCAATATGCTTTAAGACCGAATTCCGTTCGCAGCTCAGCGGCGAGTTGCACTGCCTTTTTCTTAGCACCTTCCCCTTCAAAGTTCTTGGCCATGATCAACCATGGGCCATGCTCATTCTTCAATTGTAAATCTGAACTGGTAAATGGCTTCGACTTAGACTGGGACCAAAGAGAAGGTGTGATAGCTAGACTCAAAAAGATTGCCAGAAACATCGTGACGAAACACGAATTGAGTTTTGAATTCCCGGGTAGTGACATCGTTTAGTCCTCAGAAAGTCCGTTTTCATGAACCAAATTATTTGCCAAATTACACTTTTTTGGCTCAAGTAGCGGAAATACCAGGAACGGTACTTGTGTTGCTAGATCAATTGAGGACCGATTCACGTCGGAAAATCGAAAGATTTTCACTTCTCGGAATGATGCTAATTCGGTGCAATCCAGGATTGATCGTTGGGAACCGCATGTTTCTGAACTCGATCCAGGAGCAACGGTCCACTTTTCGATACGCAGATAGCAATCCAAAAATTCGCTATCAAATACAGAATGCATGCATTGCATTCTGTCGGCGTAGGTGGAGATAATGGATCAAACGTCTTTTGCCAGTTCCAAGCAGTGCGATTCAATAGGAAACGCAACCATGAAAAGAATTCACACTTTCACATTCATCCTCGTCAGTTCATTGCTATCTTCTGGCGAGATAGTTCAAGCTCAGTTTGGCGGGACAGGTGGCTTCGGTGGAACTACGGGAGGATTTGGTGGGGGCACCGGTGGCTTTGGTGGCACAGGCGGTTTCGGGGGTAGCACAGGTGGCTTTGGTGGCACAGGTGGGTTTGGGGGAACGGGTGGCTTCGGTGGCACAGGTGGAACCGGCGGTTTTGGCTCTAGCGGTTTTGGCACCGGGGGTGCGGTTGGATCGACAGGTCAATTGCCTGGCACCTTTGGAGGAAATGGAGTATCCGGCTCTCCAATTCTTACAGACGGCCGCCTACCACAATTTCAACAGCAGTTTACTACGTCCGGCAGCGCGAATGCCCGCGGTGGGCAGTTTGGCGGAATCGGACAAGGAACTGGATTTGGTGGAGGTCTAGGCGGACTTGGTGGGTTCGGAGGAGGCCTCGGTGGATTAGGTGGTCTAGGAGGGCTTGGCGGATTTCGGGGAGCGAACCTCGGAGGTGGAGCGAATGCTCAAAAGAAGGCAGTGCGTTCCATAGTTCGACCAGACGCCGAAATCGTCAACGCTGCACGACTAGCTTCCGCGGCTAGTATTCAATCGAGATTGACATCGCTTCCACTTCCCGACCGACTGAAGTCGATAGACGCTTCCATCGATTCGGGGATTGTCACCCTGAGAGGATCCGTCGCTACGGAGTCGGATAAAAGGGTTGTGGAGAGAGTCCTGATGTTGGAGCCAGGAGTGGATTCTGTGCGGAATGAACTTGTGGTCCGTTCGAAACCTGCGGAGCAAATTGAGGCCCAGAAAACCCCGTAGGTGCGTTGCTGCTATTGAGCGATTCAATTCTTTGAAATTGAATCTTGCCGGGTTCCTTGATGGGACTAGGGGAATTGAACATCGCTTTGTTTGGAACCGATGGCGTACCAGGGCGACTATTGCCGATCAATTTTTCTTCCTGCGATCCAACCGGCGACGCAGCAAAGGGGATTGGTTGATTCACTGAATTTGTGATCATCGGTTGTAGGTAGTCGGCATTGTCTCTAGCTAACTGTTCAGCCCTTAATGCCTCTACTCTCTCCAAAGCTGCTGTTAAGTCCAGTGCTCCTGATGGAGTGCGGGCAGCCGTCGACCGATGAGGCAAGTTGATGGTCGTAATGCCGACACCTGGTTGTCTCGGTGTGTGCTGAACGGCTTGAGTGACTTCAGACCTCTGACCCTGCGTAAAGGTAGCCGCTGCTTGCGAGATGCTATCGGACTCGGATACCCTAGGTTTGCCAGGCAAATTCAAAGTGGCCGCGGCTCCTCGGACTAACTTGCCGTCTTTGGCGATGAAAGTTGGAATCAGCATGATTTTCTTCTGATCCCCTGGAGCGGCGTCCCACGGAATCCAAACACTGTACGACGCACCCAATTGGCCTTCAGAAAAGTGGGATGTCAATTGTTCCGCCGTGAATTTGAATCGTTTCGATGCCTGGTTCAAATCCATCGTATCAGTGGATCCTCGCGTATCGTCAAAACCGTAAACCATCAGTTCACCATCAACAGGGATCGCTTGGGTCTTCTCATTGTAGAAATAGAAGCGACCACCAAAACCTCTCGTTGCGGGCTTGCCAGGAACCGTCAAAAGATCATAGGCCCAAGTAACATTCACTGCCTGCGGAACTTGATATTCCTTCTTCTTGAAGGAATACCAACTCTTGTCCTTTTTCTTTTTTTTCGTGTCGGTTTCGGTGAACGAAGCACAGCCACTCAAGGTTATCACGCCTAGAAGTGACAGGATACCTAGGGAACGATAGTTGCATAGAAATGTTTTCATTTGGCTTACCATCCTTGGTAGTCTTTGAGATCCAGCTAGTGAGTCGAAAATGGATTACCTACTGCCTTGGTTGGCCACGCGCGCATTCGGGCCAACAGGCTGGTAAGACGCTTGACTAATCCCATTGGCCATCTGCTGACCGTTCGCTGGAGGGAGTTGATACGAAGAGTTCTGAATGGGCAGTGCTGTGTTGACAGCCGGTCCGTTGTTAGTCCCATCTGGTGAATTTCTCAGGAACGTCCGTCCGGCGCCAGGTTCGCTCATAACGGGAACTTCTTGAATCAATGAGGGCATCCCCTCTGGTTCGCCCATGAGCAGGTTTGGATTTTGAATTGGATCGAATTCCGCACTTGGCTGCAGATCGGGGAAGATCACAGGAGACGCTGCCGGGCCCCACAACCCGTTGCCTGGAGACAACCCAACGTCACCATGAATGTTGAGAATGTCAGCCATGCACCAACTCATTCTCGAAGTTTCGACCTGCTTGAGCATATCAAGCTTGTCAGAATCATTAGGATTGATCAGTCGGGGCGTCATGATAACGATCAATTCAGATCTACTTTCCGCTTCTGAGTCAAAACGGAATAGCATGCCAGCGATTGGAATGTCGCTGAGCCATGGAACGCGGCGAGCACGCGTACTACGAGATTTTTGAATCAATCCACCCAGGACAACCGTTTGACCGTCGTAAGCCGTAACGCGGGTTTGAAGGAGTGTACGATTAATGATTGGAGAAAGGATGGGCTCCCCATTAGGCCCGACTCCGACGGGAACGCCGTCATCGATGCTTCCGAGAGCGGACCTCTCCACCGCTACGATCATGTTGATCAAGCCATCTTGGTTCGTACGTGGTTGAATCTGCATACTCAAACCGACTGGAGTATCTGACACGTTTACATTCACTTGACCGAACTGGTTGGGGGTTGTACTAACGATTCGTGGGACGACAGATCCGATGGAAACAACGGACACGTTATTGTCGATGGTCAGCAGGTTTGGACGGGACAGAATCTGAAGTCGGTTCGCATCTTGCAATGCGCGGAAGAGAATATTGACCGATTCGCTACCCGCCGCTAGCACAAGACCGCCGTAACCAAGGTTGGTATTCGACCGCCCAAGATTGAAACCTGTCGTACCCTGGCCAGCAACGTTTTGTGGACGTCCTGCTGTAACGTTGTTGCCTGGAGGCGGAGTGGCAATGTTGAACGCCGGGCTAGCTAACGTTCCTCGCGATGCACTTCCGCGATCGAAGAGAAGTGAGTCTTGAAGACCGAACTCGGTCCCCATCTCGAAGTTGTCATCGAGCGTTACTTCTGCCACGAGCATTTCAACTGCGATCATCGGCAATTGACGATCCAATTGCGTCACCACTTGGCGAATCTGATCCAGGTACCGAGGAGTTGCGCTGATCAGAATGCTATTGGTCGACGATTCGGAGGCGATGAATATCTCGCGATCAAACTGCTCGACAATACTGATCAAAGCTCCCCCCTGACCGTTAGTTGCCTGACGTTGCTCTCGAAGAAACTGTCGTTGCGAGTTTAGCAGATTAGTCAATGCTTGAGTCACAAAGTCTGACGTCGTGTTCCGAAGCCACACGACTTCGTTCGAACGCTGCGAACCTGCTTTATCGTCAAGCCGGTAAAGAACTGCCTCGATCACTTCTAGATCCGATGCAGAACCAGACGCGATGATCGAGTTGGTGCGGTTGTCAGTCGACAGTCGCAATGGAACAAGAGAGTTTTCTCCACCTGTCGTGAGGTTCGCCAATCCGAGCAACCCCAATGTGACAGCGTTTTGCGCGCCAGCCCCTGTGGTGGTTGTGGGCTGAATGCCAAATATCTGTTGCAGTGTCGTTGTGAGGCTGGTGGCATCTCCATTGATCACAGGAAACACCTTGATGCGGGCTTCGGTGTTGGGCAACTGATCCAGTTGTTCAATCAAAGCTGCAATCAGAGGCATGCTCTTTGCCGGTGCTCGAACGACCAACGCGTTAATGCTTGGGCTATTCGTAACTACTACCCCAGACAAAATTCCTGAATCTACCGTCTTACCATTTTCATCGCGAGGTGCGACTGTAAGTTTCGAACTTGGCGTTCGAGGGGCACCGGCCGCTCCTTGGGCGCCACCCTGCTGGTTGCCTTGCTGTCCCTGGCCCTGCGTTGCGGCTCCGCCGATCGACTGGCCACCGATCGCATTCGCTAAGATTGTTTGCAATTCCGATGCAACCGCATTCTTGATCGGGAAAATCTTGATCTGGCTCTCGGCCGATGTCGACTCCACGTCGATCTGTTGGATCAGGTTGGCGACTTCGGCTAAGTCTCGCGGCGATGCCTGAACGATAAGTGAATTGGTTCGACCGTCGGCAACCACTTTGACGCGGGTGTTGAGTCCAACTCGGTCTGTTGTACCAGCACCAGCACCTGTTGTTGCTCCGTCCGAGAAAAAGTTTTGGACTAGAGTGACCGCATCCAGTGACGAAGTATGCAAAAGATTAAAAACTCGTAATTGACTATTCTCATCGAGAGGCGTGTCTAATTTGTCAATCAAATCGATCAGGCTCTTCATCGCCTCCTTTCGGCCGATCAACAACAATGCGTTCGGTTGCCCCAGGGCAGTGATGTTTACTGAACCTTGGCGTGGCTGAAAGACGTCGGTGTTGATTTGTCGGATGATGACTTCGAGCGCTTGGCTGTTGACATGCTTGAGCATTTTCAGCTCGATGTCAGGCTGTGTTTCCGCACTCTGCTTTTTGATTTTATCAATGACTTCTAAGACACGTTCGACGTCTTTCTTCGCACCTTTGACGATCACGAGTCCCATTTCGTTGACGAACGAAATGTCAACCTCGCCGATCAAGCCAGTGCCTGCAATACCTTCAGGCGTTCCGATCGCCATGGCTTGATCGCCTGGTCGACCTTGTCCTAGTTGTGCAACACCCGTCTCGTCTTCTTGCGGGTTGTTACCCTGTTGTTGATAGCTAGCGAATCGAACCAATCTGACGGCACGTTCGATACGCTCAGGTGTCGCTGGGTTCATAGGAACGATTTGTGTCGGACGATTTGGATCCGATTGTCCGAGATCGATCGCTGCAATCACTTGATTCCATGCCAGCACACTCGAGGGAGTTCCGGACAATCGGACGGTTCCCGAGGGTCGTTCGATTTGCATCAATTCTTGCGGACCAGATTGGGTAACCATTCGCAGGCTAACGACACCGTTACCCAACTCGACCGTCGTCATTCGATTGCCAGCAAGCCGACCAATCGCCTCTTCAAATTGCTTGGTGGATACTTTCTGAAGTTTGTAGTTCGATTGCTGGATCGTGACCGGCGCGTTCGGTCTCGACGATGGATGACTTGCCCGTACGTTGGCAACGAACTGACCGATAGCTTGCTGCTGAGCTTCCGGTGCCAACACCATCAACCGGCCCGTACCAGGTTCGGTCGTGACTCGAATGCGTTTGTCCGAGGCATATTGTAGCTGTAGTTGTGCAGCAACCGTTCCAATAGCATCTGTCGGGAGATCGTAGATTTGCAATCTCGCATCAACAACAGCATTGCTAGCAGGCAGGCTTGCACCGCCATTTGTAGGCATGTTGCCACGCCCTGAAGTGGTCGGGATCTGTCCCATCGTCGACGATACAAACGCGACAGACGCGAGCATTGTTACCGTGTTACGAGCAAAACCCAGGAAAAATGTCTTTTTCACGTCCCGATTCCTTCCAGTGAATGATCGACGAACCGTTCGCGCAGGTCGCCACAATCCGGTTCATCGGTATTTCAAGGAAAGCCACTTCAACCAAAACAGTTTCGCTGCGCGTTAAAATTTAACCATTCGAATTGCTAGCCAACTAAAACAGGGATATCTCATGAGACATCGTCGCCGAAGAAAGAGTCAATTCGCATGGGCCCGGCATTGGTTGCCCGCACTCGGGTTTTTGGCTGCCACCGCTATTGTGTGTAGCTCCGCGTATTCGCAAGTCTTAGTCAACAAACAATACGGTGACACAGAGTCATTAGACAAAACGGGCGATGCTGCCGCACGAATGCTCGAAGGTATCGATCGGTTCCTGGATAAACAACTAGAACAATCTTGGAATGCAAGCGTTCATAGTTGGCCGAAGCCTCGAGAGAAACCGGCACAGCTCGAAAAAGCAAAGGAACTCTATGCCCTAGAAACAAAAGCGTTGCGAACGACACTGGCCGAACGCATCGGACTGGTGGATGTGCATTCAACCGATACGAGTCTCGTTCAACAAAGAGCCTTTGGCAAAGAGCCCTATCTAGTCCACAACGAAGCCTTCACGATCTATGAAGTCGCATGGATCGTGTACCCGGGAGTTCAAGCGTCAGGCATCGTTATCCAACCGAAAGAAGTACGATTCTGCGCATTGGCAATTCCAGATGCGGGGCAAATGCCGGAAGACTTGTGTGGTGCGCACGCATCAAGTGTCAACTACGCCCTGCAGCTTGCCTCCAGTGGCGGGTTGGTGGTGATCCCCACGGTGATAAGCCGATCGGAAAGCGCCCGCAGCGGACGGTCCGTTCTCACCGACCAGGAATATCTGTATCGTACAGCTATCGTTCTGGGACGGCACGTTTTGGGCCACGAAGTTGCAGTCGTTCAATCTGCGATAGATTCGCTCAAAAAGCTTTATCCCGATTTACCGATTGGCATTATCGGTTGGGGGGAGGGTGGTTGGATCGCATTGCATTCTGCAGCAATCGACGAGCGCATCGACGTTGCTTTGGTTTCGGGACATTTCGCGCCGCGGAACAGGGTTTGGCAGGAGCCGATGCACCGAAACATCCATGGAATGCTACCTCACTATAGCGATGCGCAGTTAGCAGCACTCGTAGCCCCTCGCAAACTCGTCGTAGATCTATCCCCTGGCCCAGAAGTGGTCATTCAAGGAAACGGAGCCGCGCCCGGTCGAATCGCGGGCCCGACACCGTCCGAGGCATTGGAGGAACTCCGCCGAGCCACCGAGATGCTGTCTCCGTGGGATCTACAAAGCTCCATCGAGCGGGTTCAATCCGACGTTCGTACAGGCCAACCTTCATTTGCTTCTTGCAATAGGTTTGTTGCGTTGTTGCGAAAAGAACTAACATCTATCGAAACAGCTCAGACATCTTGGAACCAAAGCGATTGGTCTCACCCAATTCCAAGCGATATTCGTCGAAAGGAACAATTGGAAATGTGGGATCGCCACCAGCAGCGAATCCTCGACTCTATCCACCTAGAACGGAATCGATACTGGTCGAAACTCGACACGTCTAGTCTTGAAAAGTTTCAAGATTCCGTGAAACCTTATCGAGAAACGTTTCGCCATGAGATTATCGGTACATGGAACATACCGAAGCTGCCGATGCGTGCTCGATCTCGTCTCATCGATACAAAACCAGGTCTCGTATCTTATGAAATCGAGATCGAAGTCTACGAAGACGTCATCGCCCAGGGGATACTCATCTTGCCGCCCAACCCCAAGAATCAAAAGTCTATTCTAAATACAAATGGAAACGATTCTCATCGCAAGCCGTGTGTCGTGTTCCAGCATGGACTCGAGGGACGTCCCATGGATACGATTGTTGGCGATCATCCTGCTTATCATGATGTCGCGGCTCGATTGGCGATGGAGGGATACGTGGTATTCGCCCCTCAGAATCTTTACTTGATGAAGGATAAGTTTCGTGTTTTGCAACGAAAGAGCAATCCACTCGGCAAAACCCTTTTCTCGACGATGGTCGCGCAGCATGAGAGAATCGTGGAATGGCTAAGTTCGATTCCCGATGTGGATTCGAAACGCATCGCATTCTACGGGCTCTCCTATGGTGGAAAGAGCGCGATGCGAATTCCGGCGTTGGTGCCTGGCTACTGTTTGTCGATTTGTTCAGCCGACTTCAACGATTGGGTTTGGAAGAACGCGAGTACCAACAGTCCGTATAGTTATGTTTGGACGATGGAGTATGAAATCTTTGAGTATGATCTAGGCCGCAAATTCAACTACGCAGAGATGGCAACACTTATCGCGCCACGCCCATTCATGGTGGAGCGAGGGCACTTTGACGGCGTTGCTCCAGATGAACGAGTCGGCCTGGAGTTTGCGAAAGTGAATCGCCTCTACTCTGGGTTGCTTCGGTTGCCTGAACATAGCAGGATCGAATGGTTTCCCGGTCCACATACCATCAACGGCAAAGGTACCTTTGAATTTCTCGCGAAGCACTTGAAAACGGAATGAGAAATCTGGTACCTCAACATGACTTCGTAACATGATGCCGCTAGACAACGTTGGTTCTCTTTCGAAATTGTAGATAAGAGAAACTATGTAGTGGTAACGTTATCAAGCAGGTGGTCAGAGTGTATCCCCAAATAATTCCGCTGATCGAATGCCAAAAACCGCCCCAAAGGACCGCGAGGAGTGTCGCCGTCGAGCCGACCAAGGATGCAATCAGGAAAGGCCTTCCTTTGCGAGAGAGGACGTAAAAGATCTGCGTTGCTACCCAATGATTCGCCAGGCAACCAAAACCGAGGATGGCAACCTGCCATGGCTGAACGAAGTGATCTTCCCAACCTCGATTGGCCAAGGGTAACGCTGCGATAGCAAGGGTTGCACATACAAACGCGGATACGAGCAATACGGTCGAGACGATTGCTAAACGGCGCCACAATGTGCCAGCCACTTCTCGATCACCAGCTCCATGCATAGCAGACACGAGGGAGTACTTCGTTTGGATCCAAGCAAGTGCCATTCCTTGAATGGCGGCCGTTCCTGTGAGCGTCATTCCAAGCTGCCCTGCCTCACTTTTGCTATGGAACATAAACAGAATGAGTGGAAAGAGCTGTGTTGCAACATGGTAGGCGATACTGATGAGTGCCATTCGCCATTGCATCGGTAGAACTTCTTTGAACCAGGATAATCCGTTCGACGTCGATTCCAAGATTGAACGATCTACCTTGTATCCATCAAGATCTCGCCTATGAATGACACGGGTCAAGAGGAATACGCAGGCGAATTGAACCAATGCGGATGTCACGAGCGTCCATGTCTTTATATCAAGCAAGAGGGATACCCAAACGACAACCGCACCACTCACCATTTGAATGAAGCGCATGCGATAAACGCTGTTGCGAAATCCAGCCCCTTCCAGGATTGCCATCAGAGGTGATAGTGCGACAGTAGCCGCAGCAACGACGCTGAGGCATAGGAGTGGCAGCCAATTCTCAGCAATAGCAGACTTGGATGACAGCATTTTCCAACCGAGCACCACGGCAGCTACTGCATAGACTACGCTCGCACCAAGGAACCAGTGGAACGATGCGCGGATCAACTGCCACATTCTGCATTTTGCAAGAGCTAGCTGTTCCTCATTCTTTGCGTTTCGAACCGCACTAATCAGATGGCCCGCTTGGCTGATCAATACATTCAGCAAACCCAATTCGAAGAACAACTGAATGGTCATGAGCGTAGACAAGGTGTAATACACCCCTTGCTCATCGAGCGTGAGAGATCGAATGATGAAAACCATCGTGATCGGCCCAGCCATTGCTTGCCAAATCCGTGCGGATAGAGCGTAGAGCAACGAGCGGTCGACCTGAAGCTTTCCAGCAAAACGACGCAAGACTGAAGACACTTTATTCCAAATCCCTGAACGGACGGGCTCCCAAAAGATCATGCACATTGGAATGCATGGATCCGTTCCGGTAAATAGGCGGACTCAGAGCGAGCATGCCCGATAGTCGATCTCGCTGTCAAGGCATTGTTCTCGGATCCGCTGCGGGATACTCGAGTCTGGTTTTATCTCCATAAAACCAGACTCGAAGGAATTCTTAGAAAAGCTGAAACCTTAATACTTCAAGTGAACGACGTTCTAGTTCAAGAGTTCATCAAGGGAGCTTCCGAATACATCGTCCTCTTCCTCTTCCTCAGGCTGCCCGAAGAAAGCCCAATCCAGGTCGTCGATCTCGATGGATGGCCCCAAATCGTTACCGAGCGAAGCCAAATAAGTATCGAGGCGAGTTGCGGACAAAGTTGTCGCATTTCTACTTGAACTTCCGCGAGTTGATGGTGTGGATTGATTTGCAGGACCAGAGGATATCGATCCAGCCGGCAACCACATATCGCTCGATTCTCCTTCACCTCCACCTTCTAGACCAGGACTTGTGGAATTCAAATGGTTGACAATCGTTAACACATCGTTCGAAGTGACCGCGCTGTCTCCGTCAACATCGAGGAACGGAGGTGTCGGAAAATTGATCGGAAGCAAGAAGCCGGCACCTCCCGAGCTGTTGATGGCGTTCACAACAGCTAGAACATCGATTGCTGAAACGAATCCATCATTGTTCACATCTAACCGGTTCGTTGGATTCTGATTTGGATTCTTTCTGATTCGGATCATGTAGTCTTCCACTTCACCGTCGTCTGCATAGCCAGTCGCTTGAAGAATCTGGGTTGTGCTTAGTCGGACGCGGAGCGCGACATCTCGATCGGTAACGGCACTCGATGGAACTCGAGTGACCAATTGGCCTGCTACGAGATGCTGAACTGGAATCGTGTTGTCTCCATTTCGAATTTGTCCTTGAATTTGAATTTTCTCAGAGTTCTCGAAAACACCATTACCGTTGTAATCGACCCATGCATTGACGAACACAGGGCCTTCTGCTCCCTGGACGTTGGCAACAAACGACCCGGAATATGCGGCAGTCAGCGAAATGCTATGAATACCATCGTCTGAATCGAGATCAGGTACTTTTGCATCCGCGTCCGACGTCACGGTTGGGCCGAGTGAAAATCCGTTGACTACGCGATGTCGAGGGCCGTTACTTTCCTTCGTCGAAGCATAGAGAGGATCTGGCGCGTCACCGTAGTCAAGACCTTCACCTAGGAAGATGGTGACTTGCGAAGTTCCATCTAACTCTGTCGCTCGCATCGAATTGCCGGCCAAGTCTCGGATGCCAAACAGTGTTTGTGCACCTGGACCGCCAACACCCTTGGCGCCTTCGATCACTAGCTGCGAACCGAGTTGAATGACTTGAATGCCAGTCAAGTTTGCTGCCGTGATGGAGTTCGCAAGCAAAGTCGCCATTTGAGAGCCAGACTGAACTTGCAGAGCATCCACTTCGATTGGAATGGCAGCTGCGCGTCCAGGCGAACCCACAACTTGAAGGACCGTATTTGTCGCTTGCAAGCGAAGATCGCTTTGGGCACCTACAGCGATGAAACCACCTGGAGTAGAGCTGGCTGTCAGTCCCAGTCCTGCACTATTGATGGCGGTTACGATTGCTGTTGCCAATCCGTCTGTCGTGTTGGAGAAACCAACGCGGATATTGTTCGCAGCGATAGTTCCGTTGCTATCGAACTCGAACACAAAGGTGGAGTTGCCCCGTTGAACAGAGAATGTCTGACCATCGGTAAATCCGAGAGGCAGTCCGTTCGCCGTTGGAATCCGGAATCCATAGGTTGGCTGAACACCTGTACTTCCCGACTGAGTAATTCCGCTTGTTTCCGGAATCACACTAATTAGGTTGCTACCGAACATTTGAATCGAACCGTTGCCAAGTGACTGCATGCGGACAATGAGACCACTTGCAAGAACTGCAGCAACGACCTTTTCTGCAAGAACCGATGGTGGGTCTTGGCTCAAGAACGGGACAGCGATATTTGTCGGACTAGTCGTTTGGTTGTTGTCGAATTCAAAGGTGATTCTTCGGAAGCCGTCATCAATTCGGAAAATAGTTCCATCAATAGCTTGGTTCGTGAATCCGCTCGCATCGCGAGGCATTCGAAGGGTTATTCCTGTCTCCAGCTCAAAATAATGCGTCACATTCTGCGAATCTACAATCGTATAGGTCGATGCATCATTGATTACCAACGGATCGCTGAAAGAGATCAACGATTCATTTCGGTTGACAAATCGCACTTGGTAAACGGATTCGCTTTCCCAAATTCCCGCAAGCGGTGTCAAGCGAATGATGTTGCTTGTGGAATCGTATCCAAATCGATAATCCATTCCTTCGACCAGAATTTTCCCGTTCTTCAAAAGCAAGATTGCGTTGGGTGTTACGGTCGTTCGATCGATACCGGTCCCTTGGGAGAAATTGCCCAAGGCAGATGTGTCGAGAACTTGAATGTCAAAGTGGCTCAAGCTCTTGGTGACAACTTCGACCGTCCCTAGAGCCGGATTATTGTCAGTCCCGAGTGCATCATTATCCCGAGGGTTGATTGCGATCGCAATCGGTCCGACGAAATCGGATCGATCTGCAGCACCTCGATCCTTGAATACCGATTCACCCAAACCTGGAGGAGCAGTGACCGACGGGTCGTCCACTCGCAACTGGCCTGTGATGTCCGAAGCTGGCGCAATGATTGGCGAAGGCAACAATCCTAAAGGCTGCTTAACCGACAGAAGTGAAGCACGATCGGGCAACGAATCCAACGAGGCATCAATCGATCGAGAGCCTGGTTGAGGATAGAGATTGCCTGTCGAAGCGTCCGTGAACAAGGCCGATGTTGAAGGTGCAACGATCGGGAATTGCCCCAATGTCGCAGAACCAGCGACATCTTGAGTATTACGTTGGAATAATGTTCCACCTACCACAGTGGATGTGCTCGATGGATCGACAAAAATCCCTTGGTCGTTGTTCACAACTATATTGTTCATCAACGTTGGGCTCGCATTCGCTCCAACGCGAATCCCTGTACCAGCGGCAGTGAATACATTCGCAGGTCTGCTGGAAAGTGCGCCAACGGCGTCGATGTCCGCGCCCACGGAATCACCACTGATCGCACCTTGATTGAACTCGTCGGTAAGACGAACGAAGTGCAATTGACTTCGAGCGTTGAATCCGAACGCGTCGAGGTCGATCAACCGACTGTTAAAGGATGCGGTACCGACCGGAATATAGGTTACGTTGTCGCTACTAACTTCAACGCGAATATTCTCGGAGTTACCAACTTCATAAATCGCGAGATCCGGACGCGAATCGTCAGATCCTGTCAATATGTTGTCTGTGAACTGTAGTACTAATACTCCTCCTCGTCCCAGTGATACAACTCCTTGGTTCGCCAATGGTTCTCCGATACCTGAATAGTTTGGTACCCCGAGAGCATTGTCTGGAAGTTGCAATCCAGCTATCGGCAATGGACCGCCACCCGCCGTCGGAGTGTATCGCTCGACTCGATCGGCGAATGCGACACTACCGATAGAGTAGAAATCTCCTTCGAAGGAAGTAGCCGGGGCTGCTGCCACGCGTGTTACACTTCCACCAAGAATTGTGTTGTTGACAACTCTGGCAAAAGGAACAGAAGCCGAAGGCAAATCACCAGTCGAAGTGTCGCCAACTATATTGATGCCACCAGCAGTGTTGAAGGACAACTCATTGTTCACAACGACTGCTCCAGGAGCCAATCTGGAGTTATTCAATACGATGGTGTTTCGTACAGAACCTGGGCTCGGTGCGTTAGAACCGGCGTCGCGAGCATCTGCCTGAAGAACAATACCAAATCCGGAAGAGTTGGATATTCTGGAGTTCTCAACGACGACTTGTCCCTGCTCTCGCGGTGTGTTCTTGTCACCTGTACCGGAGAACGATTCGGTATCACCGATGTTGGCAGGAACCGTAACGGTAACGGTACCGACAAAAACAACCTCGTCGGAGTTCGTACCAGTCGTACTGCCGTCTGCCGAGATCGCACCGATGCGCAATACGTTTTGCACGACGTTCGAATTGATCAAATCACGAACACGGGATGCTATGATCTGTCCGGACTCGCCAATCACTGGATTGAAAGGAACGCGAACGTGTCCTGCGCGGACTCCTTGTGCTGGTGAGTTCGCAGGCAACGTCGTATCATCGAATTCGAATACCATCGAATTCACGCCGTCGCTAACCGTCATGGTCTGTCCGTCAGCGATTTGCGTAGCACTATTGAATCGAACCGATTGATAGTTCGACTGACCTTCGTTTGGTCCAAATGCTCTAACTAAATCGAGTTGAACTGCGCTCGGCGGTGATGTGATGATTCGAGGAGCACCGTACTCTGTGCCTTGTCGAATCTCCAGTTGATAAGTTCCGCCTTGTGGACCAGTCGTTGGACCGGTGGATACGAATGTTGTGTCCGAACGCGCTCCCGTCACTTGTTCACCGCGCTCTGCCAAGCCGATGATAAAGTCGTCGAGATACAGACCTTCGAAAGCATTGTTTCGTGCACGGAATGCAGGTCGATTGAACGGGTCTAGGTTGAATCCTTGGCCGTTGGTTCCCCATTCCGATAGGACATCTTCTGGACGGGATGTAGATACAGTGAATGGTCCAGGCGACGCAACCGTGGCACCCGTCATATCAATGAATATTCCCCGGCGTGCAAACGTATCGAAGTTGTTTGGAGCCAGTGCTCCCTCCATCGCTCGCTTCACTTCTGCAGCAACCTGCTCCGCCGTCATTCCTTGTGCAATGTAGACCGGAACTGCACTGCTATCGGTTAACCCTGTAGTGCCGCTTCGCAATATCGGAGAATTGGCGGGAAGAACGATGTTTTTGCCGCCGTCGATCTGAATGCGATTGTTAAGAACACTGACGTTCAATCGAGGCGTAACGTCGATTGTCAAATCGTATTGACCTTGAGATCCGCCATTGGTGGTGCTGTTGGCAACCGATGCACTATAACTGTTGTTGGCCGAAGCAGAAACACCGACGTAATAGACGCCATCGGATGGTACCGTAAATTCGATTCGCGAATCGCGACTTCCACCAAAATCATTGTTGAAACTGAGTTGGCGACCCTCGCTATCAAAGATTCTCAAGAACGGATCAAGGAAAGAGCCGATCGTTGTGGCGTTCGCCGACACAACAATCTGCGACCCAGCTTCCAAACTCATTCGAACGAGATCTACGTCCCTATCCAAGGTGGGCGCTAGCGAAGCATTGTCGCCAATCGCTCCCCTACCGTTGAATACAAAAAATTCACTTCGAACTCCTACATCGAGCGCCCTGCTCAATGTGTCGGTTCCACCAAGTGGCTCGTTAAAGGCAACAGCTCTATTGGTCTTGGA
>Ga0207937_1000200_pt1 | contig 21112 bp, 9 predicted proteins | sample LakMenEpi04Sep11_FD_150668 | JGI IMG/M metagenome (GOLD analysis project Ga0207937, IMG submission 150668) | Freshwater microbial communities from Lake Mendota, WI - 04SEP2011 deep hole epilimnion (SPAdes) | ecosystem: Environmental > Aquatic > Freshwater > Lentic | place: Lake Mendota, Madison...
GGTGTATGTTGCGTACGATCCGAGATTGCAGCGCGAGGTGGCGATCAAAGTTCTCGCGCGCGATTCGTTTCGAGATCGGCAGCGATTCTTAAGAGAAGCGAGAATCTTAGCCGATTTGCAACATCCCAACATTGTTCGCGTTTTTGATTTTGGATCATTGGCGATCGAGCATGAACGGGTGGACCCATCTGGCAGCATCGACCATAGTGGGCAACTGTACTTGGTCATGGAGTATGTCTCTGGCGGAACGCTTGGGGATTTATCTGCGGAGGCTTTGAATTTCCGAGAGTTAGCTGCGTTGATCGCGACGGCTGCGGATGGTCTCGCGGCAGCCCATGCAAAGTCGTTGGTGCATCGCGACGTGAAGCCAGGAAACTTGCTCATCGATCAGGAATTCAAAATCCTGAAAGTGGGCGACTTCGGATTAGCAAGGCTGGTTGACGTGGGAGACTCGCAAGTAACACGAACGGGCGATGTCCTCGGTACCCCAGTCTTCATGAGTCCCGAACAGATCGTTTGCCACGAAAGCATCACTGCGTCGAGCGATATCTATTCCTTAGGTGCCACACTGTATCAACGCATCACGGGAGTTGCACCGTTTCAAGGAGGCTCGGCATCGGTATTGCGACAAGTGGTAGAAAGCTCACCGGTTGCGCCGCGTTGGATCAATTCGGCTATACCAGCCGATTTGGAAACGATCTGCCTTCGTGCCATGGAATACGAAGCAAAATCGAGATACGCGAGCATGGGGGACTTTGCAGCCGATCTGCGGCGATTTGCTAACGGTGAGCCTATCTATGCTAGGCCGACGACTTCGTTCAAAAGAGTGTTTCGTTGGGTAAAACGCAACAAATCTCTTGCCTCCATTGTGGCTGTTTGCGTCGGACTGGTTTGCTTGCTGACAGTAGGTAGTCTGGTGGCTGCTTCGCTGTTGTATCGTCAGGCCAAGGAGCTGGAGATCTCGATCGACAAGGAGCGATCTTCGAAACAGAATGCGGAAGAAGCGTTAAAAGCATCGATTACCGCGGCTGATGAATTGCTGTTGGCGGTGACGGAAGAGACCGAGTTTCTTCCCAGAGCTCCAGGCTCGCAAGAGGTCACTCGAAAGCTACTTTTGAAAGCCAAAGATTACTTTCGCAAGTTTCTCGACGCAAACAGCGATAATCCTGCCCTCAAGGTTCAACTCGCGCGAGCCCATTCGGGATTGGCAACGGTAGCCATTCGTGCAGGAGACAAGGCAGCGATGGAGCAAGAGACCGAGGCGGCACTCGCTTTGATAGCGAGCGTACCGGATGACGCCATCTCTCCTGAGGAAAGGGCTTCTTTGCAATCGGATACCATGCTGGCTTTCGCCAATTATCTCATCGAATCGGGTGAACCGAAGCGAGCCATCCCTATGCTCGAAGAGGCGATAGGACTTTGCAAACGAGTCGTCGACCAAGGTTCCGCGCCTTCAAGAGAATTGCGAGGTAGTTATGCGCTATCGATTTTTGGATTGGCGAATGCGTTCCATTGGATTGGAAAAAATGAGGAGGCTACCCCTTTATTGAATTCGGCCAAAGAGAAGTTGCTAAAACTGAATTTGGAAGTGCCTGACAATCACTCGTATCTCCGTAGCGCTGCCGCGTGTGATATGACTCTCGCCACGATTGCGTTGAATCAGAACCAAGCGGCGGTCGGCAAGAGTCATTTGCAAGATGCGTTGGCATTGCTCCAACAGATCCGTGAAGAAGACGCGATCGCATTGCGTATTCGAGAGCTTAAGGTCAAGGTCCTCACCAATCTTGCGTTGGCGGATCGTCGTATGGGGCAGAACGAAGAAGCAAAATCAGGTTACGAAACCGCAATCGCCGAATCGCGACGGTTGATTGAACTCGAACCGAGCGTCCTTAGTCATCAATGGAATCTCGTGGTTGCCTCGCTCAATTCGGGTGGTCCGGACATGGAGCTGGGGAATCTGGAAACACTGGTGGAACGGTGGCAATCGACGGTACCCGTGCTTGATCATTTGATTTCTAGCGAACCAGAGAATCAACGCTATCAACAGGTCAAGGCGATGCTGCAAAGCAATATCGCGATCATCCTCCGGGATATGGGCAAGCTGGAGGAAGCGATCGAGCCTTTGCAAGCAGCAACCGTTATTCTTCTTGAGCAGGCCAAACGAGTAGAATATTCCCCCTCAGCGTATTTGCCTGTGGCCTTGAATCACTATGAGCTAGCATCAACTTGGATTCAGCTTGGTCGTCTGCCCGACGCAGGAGTCGCGTTGGACGAGAGCGAAATGGTCGTGAAAGAAATCTTGGAAAAAGAGAGCACCTTCATTCCGGCCCTTGGTCATTGGCTCGATCTGATGCATTCTCGCATGTCATTGCTGAAGCAACTGGATCCAACCAACTTTTCAAAACGCAATCACTTGGCGGAAGAAGCGTTGAAGCTTGCGAAAGACTTGTCCACGAATAACCCAGATGTGGCTGAGTACCAAATCGAACTGCCAAGAGCGATGATTGATCAAGCGGAAGTATGGAGCGACAGCGGAAGTTTTTCGGACTCCATTCGTACCGTTCAAGAATCTCGTCGATTAATAAACATTCTTCAGGAATCTCAAAAATCGCTGTCTCCGGACGTTCGCGTTATTCTCAAAAATGCATTTCTGGTCGAAGCGAAGACGTTATTGAACGCGAACCCCCAATCGAAAGAACGAGATGCGTCGATTCGCGAACTGTTGACGGAAGCTGAATCCCATGGAGCAAAAGAAGGCGATCTTACGGTGATCCTCTCTCAACTTGTCGACGAAGAGCAAAAATAAAGCTAGCGATGAGAATACAGAACTCACGCTGCGGGTTGCAACATTTTCAACGGCCTCCCGCCAAACGTAACTTCGTTTCCAAGCCACTGTTGCTATTGAGTCTGGAAACGGCCTACAATGGGCATTCCTGTCCATCGCAATTCTAGGTGTAAAATGTCGTCATTGAAAAGTCTATTTTTTTTGTTTCTGGTTCTAATTGTAAGCGCAAAGCCATCCAATGGGACCGAGGTGGAACCGGCCGAAAGATTGGGAAGCCAGTTACGACCGTGGCTAGATGCTTGGAATTTGAAATCAGAGTCGCTTCAATGGAGTGGCGATTTCAATCTTCTCATCGATGGTAAGAAGCAATCGGTAAAATTTCGATTGATCCGACAGGACCAGCAAACGTTTCAATTAGAACTGGTGCATGCGGATTACGAAGTCACTATCGCTCGGAACCAGACGCACACGGCATTCGTCCTACCCAAACACAAACGTCTCTTCTTGGGTCACGGGGCTGTCGATGCATTGGACCATTTGCAGCCGACGGATATGTTTCAGCGTCTCGTTAGTGATGGCAGCATGGTCCATCTCGCCAAGGGAATTCTGAAGAACAACGATGCGTCCGATGTTGCAGGCGCCGTAATATTTTTGACCAAGCTTCAACAAGCCACGGACCTGGGCAATGCAGCTTGGAAGCTACCAGATGGAACAACGATTGCGCTCGAAGCTCAAGAAGTGAAGATCCGCACGGGTGATGTGGATGGTGTTCTACAAATGCATAGTTCTGCAGATTCGTCTGCTTCGATTGCAACAGGCGAGCAGATTGCCCAGCGATGGAAAGATTTCGAAGTTGTATCGATCGATCGCGCTGAGTTAGAACGCAGTTTGGCTCGGGGAGTTCGTCGCGCACTGGAAGTTTTGGCTCCATCTCCGAAATTGACTTCACCTAAAATGAAAGAAAAATCCGTCGAGCACGGAAAACTAGTATGGCGAGAGGGGCAACGGTTAGCGTTGTTGTGGGGAACGCCCGATGAGATTGGCGAAGCGCATGGCAAGCTCCTGGGCGAAGAAGCTCAACGATGTATCGATTCGGTCGTTTATGCGTTTGGGGCCGTTCAAACCATTCAAAATGGTCGTTGGTTTCGACAGGACCTGGAAAAAGCATACGAACGATTGGCGCCGCACATCCCCGAACGGCATAAATCGGAAACTCGAGCGCTTGCCATCTCGATGGGCGTGGAACCTGCACTGATGCATGTCGTCAATGTCTTTCCGGAGTTGTTCCATTGTTCAGGTTTCGCTGTGTTCGGATCCGCAACGAAAGATGGAAAGCTTTACCACGGTCGCGTGCTGGATTACATGACAGCGATCGGACTTCAAGATGCTGCAACGACGTTCATTGTTTCCCCAACCGGCTATCAATCCTTTGCCAACGTCGGATACGGTGGATTCATCGGAAGTGTCAGCGGTATGAATGGCGCCCAGATTTCACTTGGTGAAATGGGTGGTAAAGGAGAAGGGAAATGGGATGGCGTTCCCATGGCGACATTGATGCGTCGTGCTCTCGAGGAATGCACGACCCTAGATCAAGTCAAAAAACTTTGGGCCGATAGCCCGCGGACATGCGAGTACTACTATGTATTCGCCGATGGGAAAGATCGAAGCGCTGTCGGAGTATCCGCAACTCCAGAAGAAATACAATTCGTTGCACCGGGGGAGGCTCATCCTCTTCTCGGTGAAGGTATTCGCGATGCGGTCGTTTTGTCCGCAGGGACTCGGCTCGATGCGTTGAAGGAGCGAATTCGAGACTCGCATGGCATGATTGACGCGACCGTTGGGCAACAGTTGATGTGTCGTCCCGTGGCGATGACGTCGAATCTACACAATGTATTGTTTGTGCCCGAGGATGGTGTTTTGTATGTCGCGAATGCGGACCACCAAAAGCCTGCTGCGGACCGTCCGTATGCAAAAATCGATTTGAAGGAATACTTGAACCAGATTCGCCAACTGCAATCGGAATCCTCGAAGACCGTGACCCAAGGAGACCGAAAGAAGTCGTCCGACGCTTCAAATGGTAACTTGGTGGGCCAAACATGGACTTCTAAGGATTCCTTTGCTGGCATCCTCGGAACTGAAGATGAGCAAACAAAGGTCGCAATGGAGAGGTTGCTTTGGAACGCGAGTTCCTTTGATGTAAACTTGGAATCCAAAGATGGACGGAACTATGTTCGCTTTCCTTCGCCGGTAAAAAGCAATAACGCCTCCAACGACTTGGTCGCATTGGATTGGTACAACGCGAAAGGGAACAGCGATAGCTCGGGAAAGAGACCTGCCGTGTTGGTGGTCCATGAATCGGGACGAGCGATGACCGTTGGCAAAATGATCGCAACTGGAATCGCGAATCAAGGGATTCACGCATTTTTGATCCATTTGCCGCACTATGGAGTACGTCGCTCGGACGCCTCGCAAGAAATGGATCCAGCATTGTCACTGCGGCAGTCGATCGCCGATGTAAGGCGTGCTTACGATGCGATCTCTGTTTTGCCGGGCATCGATACCTCTCGAATCTGTTTGCAGGGGACCAGCCTAGGCGGATTCGTAGCTGCGACGACCGCCGGATTGGAAGATCGCTTTCACCGAGTGGTTATTCTCTTGGCTGGGGGAGATTTGGTGAGTGTCATTACGGACGGAAAGAAGGATGCGCAAGGGTTCAGAAAGCAAATGGAATCCAGAGGACTCGACGAAGCTGCGATCCGAGCCAGCTTGCAGATTGTCGAGCCCATGAACTTTGCCCATCGAATTAATCCCAATCGAGTTTGGTTGTACTCTGGCAAATACGACGATGTCGTCCCGCCACGGAACTCCAAACTGTTTGCCGATGCGGCCAATCTAAATAGCCACCATATCGAGCTTGAAGCGGACCATTACTCGGGCGCTTTAATGTTGCCAAGCGTTCTTAGAGACATCGCCCGTATCGTTCGAGAATGATCAAAAGTTGTCTGGTCGTTTCTGACCTTCGTCCACATTCAAAATGAGGTTTGAAGGTTGAGCAACTGTCCCCAACGATTTGGGAAACGATTGAGGACAATCGTTCTACAATTTTTCAATTCTCTCGTTGAATCTTTTAATCAAAACATGCCACCCGTGCCAACGGGTGGTTGTTGTTTGCTTATAGGCGCGGGTTTAATGTTTTGCGGGGCTTGATTTCCCAAGAGGTAAAGCGTCTTCTCGATACCCTCGTGGGTATCTTCCGGGCAACTTACCACTAGGAGCGATCCGAACACACTTAACGTACTGGTTCCGCCAGCAGCATCCCAGGAGCCTGGAACGGCTCGTTCAATAATAGTCACCAGCTCTAGTACGGTGCTGTTGTCAGGCAATATTTGGCTCAAATCATACGTGCGAAGCACATTTGCGGAGTTCCATCTCGTGCTCGTGATTCTCATGACCTCATCTTCGATCACCCAGGTGAGGTTCAGTGGTTCGAGGACAAGCTTGAGTGCGCTTCGGAACGAGATTTCTTTCGACAAGCTTAGAGTGATCTGCTCGTCAAGACTGATTAACTCCTCTTCCAATGCCCTTTCGTCTATGATAATGGGCATATCCAAAGCGGTGGCGAATCGAGATATAACGGCCGACAACCCCACACCATTGAAATCTACTTTTATTTGGTCTTTTAGTTTCGCTCGAATCTGGTCGTTTCGAAGATCCTCTGGACTCTTCAGCCAAGGTGCCGCATTCTCAGGACGCTGCCATATAACCGGTGGAGCGGGCTTTTCTGCTGGGGCTTTTGTCGGTTGCAGTTGCACGGGCGGTTGCCCGTTTGGTTGCGCACCCGGTTGAGATGAAATCGTTGGAGCAACTTTCGCGTTCGGCGTTGCTTGCAATAAAATTTCTTCGGGAATGCTTTGACCTTCGGATGCCGCGATAAGCATACTCTCCCCTACCGTCCCTCCATCGCTTTGCCACGGCAACATACCAAGCCCGACGGCCGAGAGGGCGCATATAGCTCCAGTCCATAGAAGCCATGAAGAACGTGTCGTGAGTTGCATTTGTATTTCTCCTTGGATGAGATTCAGAACAGAAGAGTGGATCGTAGATGCGGTGCCAGACACCGGATGTGCTTCGATGGGATTCGTTTCGCTGCGAGGTAGACTCAGCAGATTCTGACTCCAGCTTTCGATCGTCGCGGCTGAGACCGCGTTTGGAAACTGAGTCGCTGCGCTCAATACGGCCGTCACACTTACACCCCGCATCGCGAGGCGGCTTCGAAGTAGACGTTTACCTCGCTTGATACGTCCTTCGACAGCAGCAACCGTGAGTTGCATCGATTCTGCAATCTGTGGCACGGTCAAACCAGCATAGTAGTGTTCGATGATCGGTGCGCGAACGTTTTCGGGAAGAGACTCCAGTTCTTCGTCGAGAGCTTCGCATTGCAGACGTTGTGCGAGCAATTCGAACGGACGATCGTCGCTAGGATGTGGTAGGAGATCGAGATTGCTCTCGGCCTCGATCTTTCTCGAGTTTGCTATACGCTGGCTCCTCAATCTCTTTCCCGTTCGAAAGGCTACACCCATCAAAAAGCTACATACCGAATTCTTTTTCCGAATGCGATGAATGGATTTCACGAAGATCAGGAAGGTAGCTTGAAAAGCATCTTCGCGATCTTGTGGATGGCTAAGGAGCCGCCCTAGCATGCGAGCGACCACTGGGCCGTGTCGCCGAATAAGCGTCTCTAAAGCGACGTTGGAGTTCGATCGCATGAAAATGCAAATGAGTTCATCATCGGGTGCCATGTCCCAGAACTCTGACTCGCCATAGCTAGTCGCGCACAGGCTAGTCGGTGGTGTAACAACGTGTAGTGTTTGTGGGTGCGTATTGGTTCGGCTCATGATCCTATTTTGCTCGCTCTGTACCTCTATAGTGCAATAGAGACGCCGAACCAGGCGCAAAAAATTCGAAAAACTTGATCCTCCTCGCCAAACGCACGGTTCCAGCGATCGAACAACCCTGCTAGAAATACCCCAAATCAAACGTTATCGACATCCATCTGGAATTTCCCAATGACTCAATCCCAACTGCGTTTTGCTCTGCAAGCCATCCTCGTAAGTGCTTTGGTTGCTCCCTGTTGGAGCCAAGAAACGCAAGTTGCTTTTGGGCCACCAGAAACCAAAAACGCTATCGAACAAATCAACGAAGCGAGTGTCACGGGTACCATATCCTTCTTGGCTAGCGATGAGCTCGGTGGGCGAGGTACAGGATCGACCGAATTCAACATCGCGGCAGCTTACGTAGCGTCCCGATTTCGTGCGGCAGGTCTAAAGCCTGCGGGTGACGAGGAATCGTACTATCACACGACCAATCGAGTGCAGAAGAAACTGCCAAACAAAGTCACATTGAAGGACACGAATGGTAAATCGTTGTCAACATTTGGATTGCTTGCGAGTGCTCCGGAGCGTTACGAATACAACGGCGAGGTGGCAATCGTCGATCTCGCCAAATTGGATGAGGTAGAGAAAGTCTCCGGAGTTGTCTGCGGTTCGTTCGATACGACCGCGAAAGGATCGCGAGCGATGTCGCAATTGACACGCGTCGTTCAGCGACTGGAAGCGTTGGGCGCGAAAGCTCTTTTGCTGAAGACATCATCGGATTCGGAATGGGCAACTCTCGCGGACCAAATGGCCAGTAAACCCTTTCTCGATTCTCGATCGCCGTTGAATATTCCGGTCGTGCTTGTGTCTGCTGACACGGAGCGATCGACTGCCATTTCCATGGATATCCCGCCTGCCATTCGCGTGGAGCAGCCGATGCGGAATGTGATCGGCGTAATCCCCGGAACCGATCCTGAATTGTCGAAAGAGTGTGTGCTGTTCACAGCGCACCTCGATCATTTAGGAACGCTGACTCATGCCGGCGACAACATCTACAACGGTGCGGATGATGATGCATCAGGAGTCACTGCGGTTCTTACCCTCGCGGATGCATTTGCAAACGCACCTGCGCCGAAACGCTCCATCGTGTTTATGACATTTTGGGGTGAAGAGTCAGGACTGTTGGGCTCGAAAGAGTTTGTCGCGCGTCCCACTTGGCCTCTTGAGAGAATCTGCGCCAACATCAATATCGAAATGATCGGTCGCCCCGAAGATGGAGCCCGTGGCAAGATTTGGGTCACGGGCTGGAACGAATCCGATCTAGGGAAACAGATGCACGAAGCGGCACATGCTTGGGGCGGGGATATCTTTGAGCATCCCAAGTTCAGCGCGATGCTATATCGTTCGAGTGACAATTGGTCTTTCGCGCAAAGCGGAGTGATTGCTCATAGCTTTTCGGCTGGGTCGCTTCACGCGGACTATCACAAACCAGATGACGAGTGGGACCGTTTGGAGATTCCACACATGACACAGGTCATTCGCAATTTGTTCGTCGGGTCTCTCCCGTTAGCATCCGGCGAGGTAACGCCAAAGAAAACCGCGAAATGATTGGGACGAGTCGTTCGGAGCCGACGTTTAACCGTCGGCCCCAGACTTACGCGAATTCATGACAGCGAGTACGCCTTCGGCTGACTGTTAAACGAATAAGTTTCGAACCAGTGCATATGCTTATGCAGAAAAATACTACGCGACGAGAGTCTTGCTTTCGAGTAGAATAACACATGAGACTTTCATACGGCTCTATCCCACCGATTCGAACTCTTTCGAGGTTCCTCCCACCGTTATGATTCGCATACCATTGCTACAAAAAACTCATTTCGCTGTGGCATTTCTTGTTGCAACAGCGTGCCAAAATGCTACGGCTCAAGTGGACTTTGCCCACGACGTTTTTCCTATCTTCAAGTCGCAGTGCAGCAAATGCCATGGAGGGGATGAGAAGGAAGGCGGGTTTTCGCTCAACTCACGTGAGACGCTGCTCAAGGGTGCGGATAGCGGTCCCGCCGTGGTTGTCGGTCAATCGAAAACAAGCCTTCTTTACGAAGTTCTAACGACGACTGATCCCGACAAACGAATGCCTCCTGAAGGTGAGCCTCTCACAGGAGCACAAATCAAGAAGATTGCTAGCTGGATCGACGAAGGGGCCGTTTGGGAGCCAGGGCTCACCCTTTCAAAAGAGACTTACGAACCACCTCTCTTGCCGCGCCGCCCGGATCTTCCGAAAGCCACACCCGGATTCGAGCATCCGATCGATCGACTATTGCAAGGAACGTTCAACGGAACTGCACAACAAACACCATTCTTGAAAGACGACGCACAATTTGCGCGTCGGTTATCGCTGGATGTAGTTGGAGTATTACCCGAACAAGAATGGCTCGCGAACTTTATCAAAGACAGTGGTACCGACAAACGGCAGAAACTGATCCGCACACTTCTGGCCGACAAACGCAACTACGCTGAACATTGGCTTACTTTTTGGAACGACCTGCTTCGCAATGACTATGGCGGGACAGGATTCATCACGGGCGGTCGTAAACAGATCAGCCAATGGCTCTACAAATCGCTTATCGACAATAAGCCATACGATCAAATGGTGCGCGAGTTGATATCACCGACCGCCGATTCCGCCGGCTTCTCAGAAGGGATTCGATGGCGTGGGACCGTCAGTGCTGGTCAAACGGTTGAGATCCAGTTCTCGCAATCGGTGGGACAGTCATTCCTTGGCATTAACCTCAAGTGCGCTTCATGTCACGACAGTTTCATCGATCGTTGGAAACTGGACGATGCTTATGGACTGGCAGCAATCTTTTCCAAAACGCCATTAGATGTTCACCGTTGTGATAAGCCGACGGGTAAGCAAGCCAAGCCGGCGTGGTTGTTTCCAGAGTTGGGCACGATCGATCCTGAACTGGCACAACCCGAGCGGCTTCGGCAGTTGGCTGGTTTGATGACTCACCCACAGAATGGACGATTCTCGCGAACGATCGTGAATCGACTTTGGCATCGATTGATGGGACGTGGAATTGTAGAACCTGTCGACTCCATGCAGTCTCGCCCCTGGAATGAAGATCTTTTGGATTGGCTGGCTTTCGACTTTGCGGATCATGGATTCGATATCAAACATACCATCGAATTGATTTGTTCGTCGCAGGCATATCAGTCACAAGTAGAGGTTGTACCCGATGCTCAAAATCAATCGGACTATGTCTATCAGGGACCACGTGGGAAACGTATGACGGCAGAGCAGTTCGTAGATTGTGTATGGCAATTGTGCGATGCGGCACCGAACGATTTTGATGCTCCAGTCCTTCGAGGTGAAATGACTTCGGAACAACTGTCTCAAACAAGCGAGCTTCGAGGAAAGTGGATATGGAGCAGTGCGGATTCAGAGCATGCCTCCGCCAAAGACAAAGCCTCCTTTAAGCAAAGTCTCGATCTATCCAAAGTACCCGAGCAAGCTGTCGTCGTGGCCACATGCGACAATTCCTTTGAATTGTTTATCAACAAGAAGAAAGTACTTTCCAGCGACAACTGGGAATCTGTGCGCGCGACTTCGATCGTGAAGTATTTGAAGACAGGCTCCAACGAGTTTCTTCTATCGTGCAAAAATGGTGGAGATGGCCCTAACCCCGCGGGAGTTTTTTTAGAAGCTCGCTGGATCGACGAAAAAGGCATCGAGAATTTCTTTCACACGGATTCGAATTGGCAATCGTCCCAACAATTGCCAGGAAAGAATGGCGAATTCAAAGGGGAAGTGACTTGGGAGACGGCTGCACTCGCGAGTAAACCTGAGATATGGAATAGAATTGCCAAGGAACTCCACTCTCAATTGGGATTAGGGATGCAATCACAAAACTGGATGGTGAGAGCCGCACTTCGAAAGAGCGATGCGTTACAACGCACGCTTGGTCGTCCGAATCGCGACCAAATTGTCACCAGTCGCCCGACAGCCTGGAGCACGCTAGAAGCGTTGGATTTGTGCAACGCGCCAGCCCTCGACAAGTACTTGATGCGTGGGGCGGAGGTTTATGAGGACAAAGGTATGGCTTCTGCCGATTTAGTGGAGTCCATTTTCGAAAAAGCATTGTCGAGAAAACCGACTGCAGACGAAAAGTCTATTGCCATCGAGATGTTAGGCGAAAGCAAACCGACTGCGGATCGTATCCAAGATTTCTTGTGGACGATCGTTATGCTTCCTGAATTTCAAATCGTTCGTTAGTGAGTGAAAATACAATGAGTTCCTATCCTCTGCCTGATTTCCTTGCCGACCCAGATATGCCGCGTCGTGAAGTGCGGCGACGATTCTTGCAATCCCTTTCGGCAGCAGCAACCGCCGCTTTGATGGTGAACGAACCCAAGTGGATTCAGGCGCAGACTTCGGCACAAGGTGTTGATCATCCGAAGCCAACTGCCGATTCTTGCATATTGCTTTGGATGGGGGGTGGTATGGCCGCTCCAGATACGTTCGATCCGAAACGCTATGTTCCGTTCGAAATCGGAACTCCCGTCAAGAACATCGAGAGCACATTTCCGGCCATCGATACCGTCGTCGACCCCATTAAGATTACGGCCGGTTTGGAGAATGTGGCGCAGATCATGGATCGCGGAACATTGATCCGATCGCATGTGTTGCCAGATCTCGGTAGCATCCTTCATTCACGTCACCAATACCATTGGCATACGGGCTATGTTCCGCCGCAAACTGTCGCGTGCCCTCACTTGGGGGCTTGGATGGCCAAAGTGTTGGGACCGCTCAATCCCGTGATTCCTCCCTTTATCACTGTCGGGCAACGTTTGGAGGGAGTCGGTGAGTCCGAGGAATTAAAGGCATTTACCACTGCGGGCTTCTTTGGAAGCGAGTACGGTCCGATGGTTCTGCCGTATCCAGCCGAGGCAGCGCAATCGGTTCGACCTCCGAAAGGAATGGAGAGCACACGTTTTCAGAATCGCTACGCGTTGTACAAAAAATTGATTGATCAACATCCTCAACGCGGTGCGATGAGCGATTTCCAACAACAGTCTCTATTGCGATCGATGGAGAATGCGCATCGGCTGATGAACTCACCCGATCGAGCCGCATTCGATATCAATTTGGAACCCAAAGAGAGTTACGATCGATACAACGTCGGTCAATTTGGACAAGGCTGTTTATTGGCACGGCGTCTGGTGGAATCGGGGGCTCGATTTGTCGAGGTGACGACCGAGTATGTTCCTTTCCTTAACTGGGATACCCACGCCAACGGTCACGAAACGTTGGTTCGAATGAAGAAAGAGATCGATCAACCGATTGCCCAGCTCATTCGCGATTTGGAGAAGAGTAAGTTACTAGACCGTACGCTTGTCGTTTTGGCGAGCGAATTCAGTCGAGACATGATTATGGAAGGCAAGCCAGGTTCGACTGCCAACGATCAAACCACCGAACCGGTGGACGAAATCAAGGCGATGAAGCACTATGGCCAGCATCGCCACTTTACGGGTGCATCATGCGTTCTGATGTTTGGTGGCGGAATCCAACGCGGCCGACTTTACGGAGCTTCGGCTGTGGAGAGACCGTTTGTTGCTATCGAAGATCCCATCTCCGTGATGGATTTGCACGCAACGATCCTACGCGCGATGGGCATCAGCCCGAAAACGATGTTTGAAATCGAAGGTCGTCCGTTCTATCCAACCCAAGACGGTAACGGTGTTCCTGTCGTTAGTTTGTTTAACGCTTAGTTTAGAACTGAATGGCATCGGCATTGTTGTCGCGACCCATCCTGACCATGCGTGACACGATTGAATACCTTTCGATTATGCTTTCGCTGAGGTTGATTCTGATTGCGTCAATCGGCTCAGCGCTTGAAGTCCGATCGGAGGTACGATCTGCCAGGGGATGATTGCAACTCGACTGGCCTGCACTTCTTTGACTTCGCGCAAGTATTTTTGCTCGTGCAATTGACGTTGTTTCATCAGCGGGTCGGTAAGCGGCAGTGAGCTTAGCACCTGGTTGATGATCCATGCGTACGGTTCGATTTCGGCACGTCGCAAGTCTCGCTGAAGCGATGCCGCTTCATGGACTGGAGTCGCCTCTGGAAGTGTGACGATCAGCACTCGCGTGAAGTCGGGATCGCGCAAACGAGGAAGTAGATTCTCAACGGCTTCCGGCATTTCGCTCGACTGTCGAGTCACTTCTCGGTGGTAGGCTAGCGCTGAATCAAGCAACAAAACGGTGTGACCCGTCGGAGCCGTGTCAAGTACGACAAACTTGTTGGTGCCTGCTGCCACTGCATCCGCAAATGCTCGGAATACAGCGATCTCTTCTGTGCATGGCGATCGCAGATCCTCTTCTAACAGAGCTTTTCCTTTTTGATCAAGGTTCTTGCCTGCCTTTCGTAGAACTTCCGCAGAGTACTTGGCCGTTTCCACTTCCGGATCAATGCGGCTCACCGACAATGTTGGCAGATTTTCATCGTTCAGCGCTGCAGCGATATGGGCTGCGGGGTCGGTGGTGGATAGGTGCACTTCGTAGCCACGCTGGGCGATGGCAACTGCCATCGCCGCAGCAACAGTGGTCTTGCCAACCCCACCTTTGCCCATGGCAAGAATCACGCCATGCCCCGGTTCAAACAAATCATCGATCAGTTCGGATAGCATCGGTAACTGCAGTTGTTCAGCCGTGTGTCCATCGGGTCGCGTTGTCGGAAAACGGGGCGTTTTCCGTGCATTTAAGCGATCAGAGTCCCCGAGGCACCGCAGCGATTCGATACCTAGGATCCCATCGGGACTGAGCGGAACCATCGTCTGTGGAAAAGCTTTCAATCCTTCTGGCATCGAAGCTAGGGCGACCGATCCTCGTTGCTCAAGTGCGACGGCATAGGGATCACTGACATCGATGGCATGAAACACACCGTTAACAACAAGATGTTGATTGCGAACGCCCAGTTCAGCTAACTCACCGCTTGTTCGCGCCGCTTCGCGTAGTGCACTTGCCTCTGCACGAGCGACCAATACCAATGTCGTAACGGCGGGATCGCCGAGTGCTTTCACGGACTCTTGATACAGTTTTTGTTGGTCATGTAAACCAGCCAATGGTCCGAGGCAGCTCGTGCCTGTTGTGTTCTCTTCCATGAATCCATCCCATGCGGAGGGCAGCGTAAGCAATCTCAAGGTGTGGCCGGTGGGTGCTGTATCGAAGATCACATGATCGAACTCAGCGGTGGCCGTGGGATCACCAAGCAAGCGAGAGAACTCGTCGAAGGCTGCGATTTCAAGAGTGCATGATCCAGAAAATTGTTCTTCCATACTCTTCACTGCGGCATCGGGTAGCAGTCCGCGATACGGGCCCACCATGCGTTCACGATACTCCGCCGCCGACTTCTGAGGATCTAGATTCATAGCGAACAGAGTGGCTATCGCGGGAATCGCGGTGGGATGGTTTCCCAGAGCGACGCCCAGAACTTCATCGAGATTCGATGCAGGATCCGTAGAGACAAGCAAGACTTTCTTACCTGCATCAGCCAGACGAACTGCGGTCGCACATGCAACCGAAGTTTTGCCGACGCCGCCTTTACCTGTGAAGAACAGGTTTCGAGTCGGATGGTCCAAGAATTTCATAGTTTGTTTTCCTCATTGTTTAGCCGCGCGCCCAGCAGGCCGCGTTTGATCTGGCATCCGACTTGAGACGCAGGAGTTTTAGTCGCAGGCGGATCGAATAACGAACGCCGGACAGTGCCCACGCGGCTCCGAACATGAACGAATCTTCTTTGCGCCTTCGCGACTTTGCGTGAAAAAAAGGATCTCTCCAAGAAGCTAAAACGCAGAGGTCTTCCGTCGATAAGCTAGGACGATGGTTTGAAGCTGGATCGAGCTTGATAGACGGAAATGAATTAGATCGGTCGCGAAAATGAACCTATTCTAGCAGCAGCCGCTGTTTCCACAGCATCCGCCGTTGGTATTAGCGACCGGCAGCAATTGCTTCGCGGCTACTCCATGGACTAAGGCGATAAGCATATCGCGGTTGGGATAAAATTTGCGACTGACGATCTCGCCATTCACAATGACCACAGGCAACGAATCGGTTCCCTCTGTGCTCAACACTTGATGAATCGACTTGTTATCAATGAATGCTTGTGGTTGTTGAGCCAAATTGAATCGCTCAACGTTGTGGCCTTGGCTCTTGAGCCAGTCGAGATCCGCTGCGAACTGAGGCAACACGGGATCAACTTCCGGACCACAGACGCCGGTAGAGCAACACATAGGTTTATCGTAAACTTGGACCGTTTTCATCGTATTTTCCCTGGATTTTGGTAGGTTAGTGAACAGCCCCATGTTTGCTTCAGGCGGCAGTTGGTTCAGTTCGTCCTCAGTGTATCCGAATGCCGATACGATCGACCTGACCGACGTAGAATCATTGGAAAGCTTACCTCGCACGACATCTGCGTATTGACCTCGCACGTCATCGAACATCCTGAGCCGTTAGAAAACCTCCTCCGCAAACAGCGGGCGGTGTTGTTTCATTACTACCACGACGGAATTGGAGAAAATAATCCCACGCCGCTTTCAATAGGCGTTATCATAGAAGCTCCCCACATTTGTCGCAACAGACAGTTGGTTCTGGAACGATTCTCGGTTTCGCCTTGAGCCGTTTCTGGCCGTTCCGTCTCCCCACCTACATTTCTCCATCGCGGACCCGGTATGGATTTCAAACTGAGCAACCTCAGTCGCTGTAGCCTTGGTGCACGAACCGCCCTATTGTTGATCTCATCGCTTTTTGCATTCGGTTTTTCGTTAGCAACGAAAGCAGACGAAGAGACTGCCAAACGAATAGAGTTCTTCGAAAATCGAATCCGCCCGGTACTGGTCGAACATTGCTACGAATGCCATTCGTCAAGGTCCAAAGGTCTCAAAGGTGGATTGTTGGTCGATTCCTCCAAAGGGCTTCGGATGGGCGGCGACTCTGGTCCAGCTATCACCCTTGGTGACAGCAAAATAAGCTTATTGATGCAAGCGATCCGTTATGAATCTACCGAGATGCCGCCGAAGGGTAAGTTGCCGGACTCGGTAATTGCGGATTTCGCGCAATGGATTGATTCCGGAGCGACTGACCCACGAATCGATGAATCGCCGGTTGAAAAGCATGCGATAGATATCGATAAGTTTCGTAGTTTTTGGTCCTTCGCTCCTCCAAAAGACCCCGCCATCCCCAAAGTCACTCGATCCGATTGGCCGATCAATCCAATCGATCATTTCATTCTTGCGGAGTTAGAGAAGCGCGGGTTACGTCCGGTGGCAGCAGCGGAGAAGCGGGCGTTGATACGACGAGCAACCTTCGACTTGACGGGGCTTCCTCCGACACCAGCGGAAGTCGAATCGTTTCTCGCCGACACCGAACCTACAGCCTTCGAAAAAGTGGTCGAGCGATTGTTGCGTTCTCCAGCCTATGGCGAAAGGTGGGGACGTTATTGGCTGGACGTGGCTCGATACTCGGAAGATCAAGCGCATACGTTCAGCGTGACTCCGAACACCAATGGATTTCGGTATCGCGACTGGGTAATCTCCGCGATGAATTCCGACATGCCCTACGATCTGTTTGTCAAACGTCAAATTGCCGGAGACCTAATTGCGTCGAATGAAGAAGAGCGTTTTGAACAACTTCCAGCACTCGGTTATTTTGGTCTCGGTGCTCAATACTACAAGAATTCAGATGCGGCCAAAGCGGCCGCAGATGAGTTGGACGATCGTATTGACACGCTCACACGCGGCTTCCTCGGGTTGACCGTATCGTGTGCTCGTTGCCACGATCACAAATTCGATCCGATTCCTCAACAAGATTACTATTCGCTTGCCGGCATCTTTCAAAGCACAAGACTTCACACCGCACCTTTGGTTCCGCAACCGGAAGTCGATGCGTATCAAAAATATCAGAAGCAGATCAAGGAACTAGAGAAAGAAATCGCCCAAATCATCGAGTCCGAAGGGCCACGCGCTCGTGAAGCCGAAGTTGACAAAATCGCAGCTTACATGATCGCGGTTTGGAAGACCCAGCGTCAAAAGGAATTGGCAAAGCTAGGGAAAGTCGCGGAAGAGGCGGAGCTCAATGCAAAGACACTCAAGCGTTGGGGTGAGTTTCTCAGTAAAGACGAAACGCGAAGCATTACCGCATTGTCGGCATGGTACGACGCAGTCCATGGGGCTTCGCAAGGGGAGGTGAAACCGAGCGCTTCGGAACCGTTTGCCGTTCCCGACTCGTTGATTACTGCTTCGAACAAGTTTCAGCGTTACGCTTCACTCCTCCTTCGTCAGCGTGATGCACAACTGACTGCGGATGAAAAACAGGAACTATCTGAGTTCATCGATCAGGGAAACTCGATTTTCCGGAGCGTTCCAGTGACCAAAAGCGAGCCAGCTGTCTCTATTGATGTTGATATCACCGGTGCGAAGCAGTTGTTTCTGGTGGTGTCCGATGGTGATAACGGGATCAGTTGCGATCACGCGGATTGGGCTGAGCCAGTATTGGTCATGGATGGTGGTGCTGAACTAAAGCTAACGGAGATGAAGTGGCGAGAAACCAAGACGAGTTTCGGGGAAGTACATGTTAACCAAAGTGTAAATGGCCATCAAATTCGCATCGGAGGAATGGCCTATCGATTCGGCCTCGGCACGCACGCGACTTCGATGATCGCTTACGATCTTCCTCAAGGTGCCCGTCGGTTCCGAGCCATCGGAGGGCTGGACAACAGCGGCACCGATCAAGAAGGTGATTGTGGTAAGAATGCCAGGATTCAATTCAGTGTCTACACAGAAACGCCTCGCGATATCGCTTCAACTCAACCTGACTTGCTAGCGCGTCTGTTCGGTGAAAAGGGGCTGTTCGTCGTTGACGAAGCGCAACTGGAAAAGCATCTTTCCGCCGAACATGCGGAGCAATTGTCTAAGAAGCGTGAGTCCCTCCAAGAATTGAAGAAGACAACTCCTGCAATGTATCCGACGGCTCACGTGATAGCGGAATCCAAGCCAGCCGACATGAAGATTTTCATTCGTGGGAATCCGGCGAACCAAGGGGAGGTTGCTCCGCGTCGTTTCCTCCGGATCCTTTCCAAAGAGGAACCAAAGGCCTATTCTGACGGGAGCGGGCGGCGCCAATTGGCCGAAGCGATTGCCTCGAAAGATAACCCACTTACCGCCAGAGTGATGGTCAACCGTATTTGGCAACATCACTTCGGGACGGGCATCGTAGGCACTCCTGACAACTTTGGTGCATTGGGCGAAAAACCGACGCATCCTGAACTGCTCGATTATCTAACGTATCGGTTTTTGGAGAGTGGTTGGTCGATCAAAACGATGCATCGAGAAATCATGCTCTCTGCAACCTATCAGTTGAGTACGCAGCGTAATGAAGACAACTTGAATATCGATGCCGACAATCGATATCTATGGCGTATGAATCGAAGGCGATTGGAGGTAGAGGCATGGCGAGATGCATTGCTTTCCGTTTCCGGCAAACTCGATCCACACATGGAAGGTGCCTCGACCAACCTAGCCGATCCGAAGAATTCGCGACGTACGGTATACGCCTTTATAAGTCGCCACGAATTGAACAATATGCTTCGTTTGTTCGATTTCCCAGATGCCAATATCACCGCTTCAACACGAGCGGAAACGACCGTTCCACAACAGCAACTCTTCGTGTTAAACAGTCCGTTCATGATCGAGCAGGCCAAGGCCTTTGCCAAACGATTGAAGGCGGAAGCAGGCGACGACATCGATGCAAAAGTTCGCTATGCGTTCACTTTGGCTTTCAGCCGTCCTGTTGGTGACGTTGAACTGAAATTGGCCAATCAGTATCTTGCTGGCGCGAGTCACGATACCGAGAAAGATAAAAACACGATGGACCGTTGGGAGCGTTATGCCCAGGTCCTTCTGGGCAGCAATGAATTTATGTACTTGGATTAATGCAATGCAGTATCACGAAATCAAGAAAGATCTCGACCTGACGTTTGTTTCACGCCGCGAGATGTTGCATCGATTCGGCACTGGCCTGGGGGCCTTGGGATTAGCAGGCCTGGTTGCCAACAATTCAGTTTTTGCGAGTCCTGGACCGGGTGCAGTATCCTCGAATCCGCTTTCTGCAAAGCCACCGATGTTTGCTCCGAAGGCCAAGAGAATCATTCACCTGTTCATGAACGGTGGGCCAAGCCAAGTCGATACGTTTGATCCGAAACCGATGTTGACGAAATACGATGGCCAACGCCCTCCTGCGGCTGATTTGAAAACGGAACGAAAAACAGGCGGACTGATGAAGTCGCCGTTTCGTTTCGATAAGCATGGCCAGTCGGGAATAGAAATCAGTGAGCTCTTTCCCCATCTCAGTCGGCGTGCTGATGATCTGTGTGTGATCCGATCGATGCATACGAACATTCCCAATCATGAACCGTCATTGTTGATGATGACTAGCGGAGAAACCCAGCCAACACGTCCTTCGATGGGCTCGTGGCTACTTTATGGATTGGGGACGGAAAATGAAAACCTGCCAGGTTTTGTTGTTCTATGTCCTGGAAAGCCAGTGGTGGGTCCAGCATTATGGGGCAACCGATTCTTGCCTGGGATCTATCAAGGTGCCCAGATCAACAATTCAAAAATGGACCCTCGAACGGTCATCCGCGACATCAACAACTCAGCCATCACTTCGGAAGCTCAACGCGAGCAACTCGATCTACTCAAGGCGATGAACGAGTTGCATCTCGCGGAACGCGGTGGACGTGACAATCCACTGGAATCGAGAATCCAGTCCATGGAAATGGCATTTCGAATGCAGACTGAAGCGCAAGATGTTTTCGACTTGAATCGCGAAACTCAAGCGACTCGGGACGCGTATGGTAAGGGGCAATTTGCAGACGGTTGCCTGGCCGCTCGACGATTAGTCGAACGGGGCGTTCGAATGGTTCAAGTGTTCTACGGGGACGGCCAACCGTGGGATGATCATGACAACATCGCCAGCCACGCGGACAAAGCGAAAGCCGTGGATCAACCCATCGCGGCGCTGATCGACGACCTGAAGGCACGCGGGTTGTTCGAAGACACGTTGATTCTTTGGGGTGGTGAGTTCGGGCGGACTCCCGTTTCCGAAGGAGCCAAAGGGCGTGATCATAACAATCACGGCTTCAGTGTTTGGCTAGCTGGTGGCGGAGTGCGTGGTGGAATGACTTACGGGGCAACGGATGAGTTCGGTTTTGCTGCCGTTGAAAACAAAGTCCACGTGCATGATCTGCATGCCACGATCTTACATTTGATGGGAATCGACCATGAGAAACTGACGTACCGTTACTCAGGTCGAGACTTCCGTTTGACCGACGTCCATGGAAGAGTGGTACACGATATCATCGCTTGATGAGGCGTGCTTGATCGCGAAAAGCAATTA
>Ga0207937_1000203_pt1 | contig 21070 bp, 12 predicted proteins | sample LakMenEpi04Sep11_FD_150668 | JGI IMG/M metagenome (GOLD analysis project Ga0207937, IMG submission 150668) | Freshwater microbial communities from Lake Mendota, WI - 04SEP2011 deep hole epilimnion (SPAdes) | ecosystem: Environmental > Aquatic > Freshwater > Lentic | place: Lake Mendota, Madison...
ATTTGGAGCTACTATTTTGCCATACGGTTCGAAGCTCAAATTGATTGTCGCCTTGGAAAAGGAAGTGAGTTGCTGGACATTGAGTCCCAAGTCCCCTAGGTAGTGCGTGTCATTCGGGAGATTTATGAACAACGACAGCATTCATGCGTTTTTCGTTTATGGAACGCTCAAGAGGAACCATTTACGGAGTGGCATTTGGCCGAAAAAACCGGTCTGCGTCCATCAGGCAACGGTGGCTGGCGATTTATACGACTTAGGGCCCTACCCTGCAGCATGCGACGGAAGCGGGAGGATTCTCGGGGAGGTTTGGGAGATTTATCCCGGCGACATACAGGAGACTTGCTCTGTTTTGGACCGAATCGAAGGATACGACCCAAGTGGGACGTCCAACGAGTACGTACGTGTCGCGGTACATGCGACGATCTTCGCTGAATCTGGACAATCCGGCACGATCGCTGCATGGATGTACCATGCGGCGGACTCAGGACGTCTGAAATACGCCAGGAAAATACCGGTTACCCAGTATTTTTATGGGAGTTTCGTCGCCGAGTGGCCGGATAGTTTGTCGCGTGTTCCCAACTCGTTTGCCGAAGAGTGAAAATCTAGCCCCGATTGCTCAATCGAGCTAGGATTCGAGGTAGTCAAACCTATACAATGCAACATCATTGAACAGCAAAGCCACCGAACAATTCGAATCTACGAATTGCCAACCCTTTATTGATAACCGATACATCGATCATGTTTACGACAAACCCTACAGCCAACCCTACAGCGATTTCTACTCGACGTGCTTTGGCTCGAAAGCAATTGTTGGCAGCTCTCGCCACAGGCTCGGTTCTTCTTGCGTGGGATGGTGCAGTTGCCGTAGCGCAAGACAAGCCACAAAAGGGATCTGGGGAACTTGTCATTCCTGAATCGAAACCGGGGGAAGCGGATTTTGACAAAGCGATTCAAATGAGAATCAACGTCGACTCTTTGGATAAACTCAATGAGATTGTCATCTTGGTCGACTCCGCTATTCGAAAGGGTCTGTCGCCAGCGAGCGATGAAGCCGCTAAAACTTTTTTGGCGTCCGTTCTGAAGCAACGCGTAGAGTTCGGAATCCGAGATCTCCAGGAATCTCGCCGCTCGCAAGCTCGTGTCAGCAAAGCGTTGGGTGAGTTTATTGAGGATTTGTCACGATCGATCGAGTTAGATCCTTCCCTGATAGAAGCTTATGTGATCAAAGCGGCGATCCTTCGAGATCGACAAGAGTTTGGGGAAGCACGTGACGTATTGAGCGACGGTATCAAGGTAATGGAGCCAGTGCTCAAATCGAAGCCGAAGAGCTTAGAGGTTCGCGAAAAGCTTGCAAAGCTTTATGCAACCCGCTCATTGATGCAAGAAGAGACAGATGACCAGATTGCCGACATGGAGAAGTCGTACGAGATCAATCCCAACGACGCGGATATCTTGAAGCGATACCTGTTGCTGCTGCAATCGCAACAAAAATTCGACAAGGTACTTCAGACGCTGGAAAAGGCTCTGGCAAGTGAACCTGATAACATCGAATTTATCGCGAGCAAGATCACGATTCTCCTCCAGAGTGGAAAAATAGATGACGCACTCGCATTTAGCACCAAAAGCATTGATGCCGCAACCGACGACGAGATCAAAGCGACTCTATTGCGTCAGCGAGCTCTCATTCATACTTCAAAGGAGAATGCGGACGCAGCGAAACAAGATTTAGATGCTTCGTTGGCTCTCATCAAAAACAACGTTCCAACCATGCTGCTTCGAGCCAGACTCGCGGTTGGTACGGGGGATTTTGAAGGGGGTTTGAAAGACGTTGAAGCAATCCTTGAAATCGAAGAGGACAACGCGGACGCCATTCTTTTGAGAGCCGATATTGCTACGGACAGCGATCGATACGCCGAAGCCATCGACGATTACAAATCGCTCATCAATCGAATTCAACCTGGTCCACTCCGCGAGGAACTGCAACTCAAGCTTGGTTTAGCCTATTGGCGAAACAACAATCACAAACAGGCTCTACGAGTGATCGATCAGGTTACTCGAGCGAACGACGGGAATTGGCAGGCTTATCGGCTTCGAGGTGAAATTCTATTGAGCCAAGGCGAACATGGAGATGCGGTTTCTGCTTATGAAAAAGCTGTCCGTATGATGCCCGAAGCAGTCAACGAAGACATTCGTTCATCGCTCTTGAACAATCTATCTTGGCTACTCGCAACCAGTCCGGAGGATGGGGTTAGGGATGGCGAGCGCGCCTTGGAGCTGGGGCTAAAGGCATGTGAGCTTACGAATTATGCCGAAGCGCATATTCTCAGCACATTAGCAGCGGCTTATGCCGAAAAAGGTGATTTCGAGAAGGCGATTGAGTTTGCAACGAAAGCTGTCGATATCGGAAAGAAAGAAGAGAGCGAGCAACTAGAGCAACTGGAGGGCGAACTCAAGAGCTACCAAGAAAAGAAACCTTGGCGAGAAAAGCAAGAAGCCAAACCAACGACGAATAAGCCAGCAATTCCTGCCCCTTCTGGTGCAGGCACTTGATGAATTTGGATCGGTTCCTGGATCGATCCGAGCACGACTCCTTCGAACGAGCATGTCAGAAGTACCCGAATCGAGCGATTAGGCTTCGAGATGACCGGTTAGATCGCATGCTTCCGTTCAGCGTGGCTCCCGTAGATTGGCATCCGCGCGGGCGTTGGGTGCTGTCTGAGCAAGGTAAGCATCGTGATTCGAGTATGCCGGCAACGTTGAACGCTGAGGGCGATTCGGTACGCCCCGCTTCCTTCTTGAATTATGCCGTTGGCGATTACTACATCCAAGACGCTGGCTCCTTATTACCGATCGCATTGCTCGATCCGAAACCTGGTGAATGGATCTGTGATTTGTGCGCAGCACCAGGAGGCAAAGCTTCAGCAATACTGGAAAGTATGAGCGGCGAAGGTTTGCTCGTTGCGAATGAGTCGATCCGCTCACGGACAGATGTGTTGCAATTCATGCTCAGCCGAACGGGGCATGCAAATTACATAGCTTCATCCTATGACCCCAAAGATTTAGCAGAGTTGTTACCGGAGACATTCGATGCGGTCCTGGTAGATGCACCTTGTAGCGGTCAAATGCTTGTGGGAAAGGAAAAACGCAGCACGAACGCTTGGACAACATCGCAAATTGATCATAGTGCAAAGAGGCAACATCGCATCCTCGATGCCGCTATCCAACTCGTTCGGCCGGGTGGAAGAATTGTCTACTCTACCTGCACCTTTGCGGAGGAGGAGAACGAGTCCCAGATGGCCAGAGTCCAGAGACTTTATCCGGACTGTTTTAAACCCTTGATTGCACCCGAGCTCGGTGCATGGAGTTCCCCAGTGCAAGAGGGATGCTATCGGCTTTGGCCACATCGCGATCGATGTGCGGGTGGTTTCGCGGGCGGTCTGCGCCGTACTGAGAAGCCATTGGATTTTGCATCCACTAACAAGAGCAAGCCGCAGCGAAATGACCAGCATCCGCGAGGGCATAGCAAATCGGAAAGGTCCGCGATCGACGAGTTGCACTCCTACGGTGTCGTTGGCGCTGAGGTCGAGCAACGATTATGGAATTCTGGATTGTGCATTGCGAGTGCCCAGGTTTGGAAACTGCTCGATCGTCGCCCATGGCTAGGGATCCCGTCACCAGGTTTGTACAACAAAGGCAGCCGTTGGTTGCCATCGCACACATTAGCTTTGTTACGGAGTCAATACTTTCAACCCCATCAATCGCAGGACCTTTCCTCGGAGCTAGCTACGCGATTCGTTGCTGGCGAAGCTATCCAGCACGCGATTGACTCTACGGCACACGTCGACAGGCATGGTGCTACTGGATGGGTCGTAGCGTCCTGGCAATCGCAATCGATCGGCTGGGCAAAATCAACTGCGAATCGCTGGAACAATCATCTGCCCGCATGGGCCGTCCAAAACAATATCAGTCTGTCGGACCACTAAGTGCCTGCTGGAATACCGCTTTCGCGACATTCGCTTGCTGGGATCTTGCCTCGTGACCAGAGTGTTCGTTCCACCATCACGCGTAAGAGTTTCTCTAGGCTGGATTGAGCTTCGGCCGATTCTAAAACTCCGATCGCTCTAGCAATTGCTTCGAGAGTACAGAGATGCTGCTCATTTCGCTGGACTCGCAATCGATACTCTGACGGCGGTCCAGGCATCAACTTCACATGCTGAATTCGTGCGATGGCAGGCTCGTGACGAACGAATCTCGATGTTTGCCGCCAGCTAGCATCCGGAACAATAAGATTCACCGGACTGGAAAGCTGCGACACGAAATTCGGCGTGAGCTCAACGGCTCGCGGACTTGGGAACAGGAGCAAAGAAGCTCGCCCCGACTCAACCAATCCCTCCGTTTTCATCCTGCCATCTTTTCGACCGTGAATCCTTACTTCACTATGGACAAGTGCTTTTGCGGCCAAACGTGCAGTATTGGAGGTAAGCACTTCTTCGCACGTATGCATCAAAACAATCAGTCGTGTACTGAGTTCAATACGTGGAATCCAAGCGCAGAAGCACAGCGGTTTGCGGATTTCGCAACCTGGACATCGATGAGGTGCCAATAACGGACGCATGAGGATAGAGCTTGATTCTTTATAACTACTTTTTTATTTTCTCAGACGGATAAAGTGTTTGAGGATTGTCTGATTGACCCGCAGGGCGACGCGCAGTGGGCGACGCGCCACCGATCTCCATGTTGGCCTTGTCTGCCAATGCTTGTAGTTTTGAAACGATCTCGGGATGCTTGGACGCGACGTTGGATTGCTCGCCGATATCGGCGTCAAGATTGTACAATCGAGGATTGATTTCAGCATCTCCTTTTCCTTTCATCCCCATCGACTCGGGTTGGTTGGCGATTGCGAGTTTCCACGGTCCTTGTCGCACGGCTTGAAGGTTGATTCCAGCGAAATAGTAGTGGGCTTCGCGTTTCGACTCCTTGGATGTTCCGAAAAGAAGGGAACTGATGTCGCGACCGTCGATGATTGGTTCGGCGGAGGCTTTTGCTCCGGCGATGGAAACACACGTTGGCAATATATCGATAGTGCCAGCAACTGCATCACAAACCGAGCCTGCAGGGATATTCCCAGGCCATCGCGCGATCGTTGGAACGCGTACTCCGCCCTCCCAAGTACTCCCTTTTCCACCACGCAAAGGCCCGGCGCTTCCACCATCGCTACCCTTGATTAACCAAGGCCCATTGTCACTGGTGAAAAGCACCATTGTGTTCCGATCCAGATTTAGCGACTGGAGGGTATCAAGCACTTTACCTACACTCCAATCCACCTCTTCGACCCAATCGCCGAATCGACCATTTGCAGATTTTCCTCGAAATGCTTCACCTGGATAAATCGGAGTATGTACGGCTGTATGCGGCATGTAGAGAAAGAACGGTTTGTCTTGATGGTTTCGCATAAAGCGAGTCGCTTCGTCGGTGTATCTTTCTGTGATCTGACTCTGCTTGTCATCGGTCAAAAGCTCTGCGACCTGGTCGTCCCTCAATAATGGTACGACGGACTTTCCGGTTTCGGTCGACTTGCGCTGCATGTCGTTGGAGTAGGGTATTCCAAAATAATGATCAAAGCCCTGTTTCGTGGGAAGGAACTCAGGTTGGTCACCCAAGTGCCATTTTCCAATACACTGCGTTGCATATCCACGTTCTCGTAAACGTTCGGCGATAGTAAATTCGGCTGGATGAAGTCCATTGCGATTCGCAGGACCGAATACGCCAGGAACCGAAACTCGCACTCCATAACAGCCAGTCATCAATTGAGCACGCGAAACGGAACAAACCGGCGCCGCATAAAAGCTAGTTAGCTTCATCCCTTCGCTCGCCATTCGATCAAGATTGGGAGTCTTTTGCTTGGTAGCACCAAAAGGGCCAATGTCTCCGTAACCTAAATCGTCAATAAAGATGACGACAATGTTGGGGCGCTCACTATCCGCAGGAGGCGCGAAGGCGGATAGATGCCGAACACCAGGCAAAAAGTTAGCGATCGCAAGCAGGAACACCATCATCCCCCTAGGAGAGCGTCCAACTCGGAGATGGAAGGAATGAAGAACAGCCTGAATGTGATGCGTCATCAATGGGATCTATCCGGGAAGGAAGGTTCTGGACGCGGAAGTCCAGAGAGAAGTACCAAATCGTCGAAATACGAATCGAAAGTCCCATGATACTCGATTTCAACTGAACTACGAATCGAACTCCCATGAGAGTATTGTCTATCCCAATCGCTCGCCAGGTTCCGGTCCTCGTCAAAGTCCGATTCCCCTCCGCCGATGAAGCCGAATGCGTCGGGTGGCTCTAGCGTCCAAGGTGGGAGGAAGAACAAAGAAAGCGGAGAAAATCTCGTGGCGTCAGAGCATTATGATTTGCCGGGATCCTAGGTGGACGGCACATGGAATGTACCTATAACTTTGATTTTTGTCGGCTCTGTCTTGACTTCTCTCAGCATAGCGTCCCGTACTACTCATCGTTGTAGATCCGCTACTTGACTATGCAAAAGCGTTAGCGCGTTTGTTCTCCAAAAGAACGTTGCAAAACATCTGGCCGAAGAGCACCCCAACGCCATGATCGCCCAGTTTTGAGATTCACAATCGTTAGCATCGCCGGACTAAATAACCCTGGGTCTACTTTGTAAAAATCGAAATCATATTTTTCGAATGTCGTCGCAAACGGTTGTCCAAAGTCTTTGGATGCACAACTAGGAACCTTGGGACCTAATTCCACTAGCTGATCGTCTTCCGATTCGACCCAAAGAGTTACATGAGACCCATACAAAATAGCGTCATTTGTCCTACCAATTCCGCTGACGAAATCAATCGCTGGCGGTGGAAGTGGGGCATTTCCATGTCCACCGACGACCGACTCGAGTTGAAATCCTAATTCAAATAGTTTGTGTAGGCTCGTCTCAATCGACCTAGCTACCACTTGGAGTGTGCCTGCAATCGAGCGTGTCGGCGCAACGCACAAATACACTTTATCGGTAGGCACTTTGCATTCGTCGGCAATGAGACTTGCAATCTCCATCGAGGGTATCGAGTCGCACTCCAGAACCCCCACCGCGACGGAAGAGTCATCCGCTATACCTAGAGATTCCAGCACGGGCTCCCGCCCACGTTTGATTCGCATGGGCCCTGAACCCATGGCAAAAAACTTTTCGTGTTTTATCGGCCAACCGGCGTATTGTGCCCCCATGCATGCCTGAAGCGGATGTTCCGTATAGACTTGAATCGAAGGCCATGGACCCAACGAGTAATCCGCTGGGTGCACGGTAACCTTTGCCCGATCCGCCATACATATTCTGGCGAGATTCTGGCCGGCCAAAATACCGCCAGACACATGAACACCAAAGTCGATGACGGTTGCGCCATTGTCCAAGGATTGGCTTGATATCCTCCAGGCATCGGCATGTCCGATCGCTGACTTGCAGATACCGTATGAAAGTTCGTTCAAACGAACGTTTGATTTTTTGTCCATGTTGACTATCAGTTCTAAAGATGGATCGCTAGTGGGAAAATCTCGTTGCTGGCATTAGCCTCTCGAAGCAGACCGGCTAATCTCTGGACAATCTCTGGGTGAGTAGCAGACATGTCCCTCGTTTCCGATGGGTCCTCTGAGATGTGATAGAGCTCCCATGCACCTGGCTTCTTCGTTGCAAGTCCGACGCGGACGAGTTTCCAATCTGCATCCTGAATCGCGACTTGTCCGCCATACTCCGGGAAAATCCAAATCATTGGGTTCTTTCTTTTCCAAGCAGAAGTTTTGTTCGTCAACTTACTCCAAAAACTCTCGCCATCGGACTCGATCGGAGGGGAGAACTTAACGGCATCACAAAGCGTTGGAAACCAGTCGGCAAAGTAGGTCGCACAATCCGTAACGGCCCCAGCTTCAATCACATTTGGCAACTTTGCAATCATCGGAACGCGGATTCCGCCTTCATAAACGCTCCCTTTGTAGCCTCGCAAGTTACCTGTGCTTTCAAAAAAAGCTATGTCAGCGCCCCCGATGTGAAATGAAGCTTCTTTCGCGCCTGGATGCGTTGCTCCGTTGTCGCTCGTAAAGATGACCAAGGTGTTGTTCGTCAAATTATAGGTGTCCAGTGCCTTAAGAACACGACCGACATAGCTATCGAGATCATGAACCATAGCGGCGTATGCTGCTCTCGGACGTGGATGAGGCAAATACCCATTCCCCCCGCGGTACTCGAGTTGATCCCATTCAGACGGGAACTTCTCATACGATGCCTTCGGAGGATGCATTGCAACATGTGGCTCAATGAATGGAAGGTAAAGAAAAAATGGGTTGCTTTTGTTCGCTGCGATAAACTTCTCTGCTTCTTCGATCATTCGATAAGGTGCATAAGATTCACCGATCCACTCTTCGGCAGTGATTTTGCCTTCAGGTCTTTTTGCATGGCCTGGTATGACTTTTGTGTTGAGCGGAACTTTGTCATTGTTGTGCCAGAGAAAAGGAGGGTAATAGCTGTGTGCAACAGATTGGCAGTTATAGCCAAAGAACTCTTGAAACCCTTTTTTGTCCGGTGCACCCGTGCTTCCAACGGGGCCCAGTCCCCATTTGCCGAAAGCACCGGTAGCATAGCCAGCCTCTTGAAAACGATTTGCAATTGTCAATGCAGAGGAGGTAAGCGGGTATTGTCCTTCGGTGAACTCCGGAAACTTCGTTTTCGCTTGCAAGTTTCCTCGAATCTCGGCGTGCCCCAAGTGCTTGCCAGTCATAAGCACGCATCGCGATGGCGCACAGACCGGTGCTCCGCTATAATGGCGAGTGAATCGCATCCCCTCGCTTGCAAGCCGATCTATGTTTGGAGTGGGGATCTTTTGTTGTCCGTAACATCCTATGTCTTTCCGTCCCAAATCGTCCGCAAGAATGAAGACGACATTGAGCCGCTCGGCTTTTGCATTGGGAGGTTGGCAATAGGCCATTTCGGGCATAAACATGGCGAACGCGACGGCTGTGGCGAGGCACAAGAATTGGATCGCGGCACTTCGTTTTCTCATTCAACATCCCTCCAAAAGAATACCAACAGCTTTTCCACCAGCATTGCGAACCGGACTTCGGTGCACGAAAAAATTTGTCCGACCGTTTCGAGCGGAGTTTACCTAATCTTCATCATTCGCACCGAGCTTTTTTGGATCCGTTTTCACTTCGGAATTTGACTTGAGAGCTAGCATTCTTACAATCCCCACCTGTAACACACGACGAGGGTGACGCGACAAGCAAGTGCCGTTAATGGCGTGCGAATTGTCAGCAAGTTAGCGCAACGGAGCGATAAACCCCATTTTTGTGATACTCTGACGGGATGGTTCCCGATCAGATGGAAACTAGACCGCATGCACGATGGCAACCGGGATAGACTCGCATGGTTAAGGAATTCGCGATGAAATTGACGCACGACGTGGCAAATAGCGACCAATCCGTCTCGAGAAGGGTTGTAGCGTCTCTCCGACAAAGATTGGGGGCACATCGTATGGATCTTTGGTTCGGAGCCGATGCGAAGTGGTCTGTTTTAGGCCATAATATGATCGGAATCGAGGTTTCGAGCCAATTCGTAGCGGACTGCATTTCTCGCATGTTCCGCACAGAGCTACAGCAAGCCATCGAAGAAGTTGCGGGTTCGCATGTCGGATACCGAATTTCAGTTGCTGCGGATGTATCCGAAAAAACAGAATTGGACTCAACCTCGCGTTCCGCCACCGTTGTTTCCGTTTCGTCAAATACCGCTGCATCAACACCATGCAATGCAGCGATATCCAATCAGTCAGTTACGTTTGTGCCAACGCTTCCACTTGCCAGCGATAGAATTCGAAAGATCCGTGACGAATACCGAGCGCCGTCGAGCGCTGCTTCGGTCAAGGCTCATCGTGGAGCTACTGCAGCGATTTCGGAAGAACGCAATGATCACGTGACGAGCAGGACTGAGCTGGAAACGGGCGTTGAGCGTTTGTCGGAACTAAGGCGAGAGAACGAGCGACGTTGGGATCAGTTTATTCCTGGACAACACAATCGTTTAGCGTACACCGCGGCTTCGATGGTGCTGGAGCGACCAGGTCAGATTAGTCCATTGTTCCTTCATGGGCCACATGGATCAGGAAAATCGCACTTGGCCATTGGCCTAGCCCATCGTTTGCGGACGATGCATAAACTCCGTCGTGTTCTCACGTTGACGGGCGAGCAATTTACTATTGAATTCACCGAGAGTGCTCGTGGCGGTGGTTTCGCTAGTTTTCGTCGCAAGTATCGAGATGTCGAAGTCCTTGTCATTGACGATTTGCAATTTTGCTTGGGCAAAACCGGAACGTTGGCTGAGCTTCGGAACACAATCGATATGCTACTGCGAGAGCATCGACAGGTGATCTTGGTCGCGGATCGTTCTCTCAATGAGTTGAACGGATTGACGGCCGACTTGCATGCTCGCTTGTCCGGCGGGATGGCTTGTGGATTGGAGCCCTTGGATCCAACGACGCGATCTCGGTTGCTCATGCAATTGTGTAATCACCACAGTGTGCAGCTAGGGGAATCCACCGTAGAAGAGCTTGCATCGCACGCATCCGGTGATGCGAGAGTACTCCAAGGAGTCGTACATAGACTTGTTGCACAGCAACGAATGAGCGGTGCTCCTCTCGATCACGAACAAGCGATCCGATGTACACTCGATCTACTCAGGATCTGCCAACCTGTCGTTCGCATGGCCGACATTGAACGAGCTGTTTGTGATACCTTTGGATTGGAAGAAAAAGTGTTGCGAGAAAAGACCAAGTGCCAGAACGTCAGCCAGCCTCGCATGTTGGCAATGTTTTTGGCGAGGAAGTACACTCGCACCGCTTTATCGGAGATCGGTGAGTTCTTTGGAAAGAGGCAACACTCTACCGTGATCTCTGCTCAGAAAAAGGTGGAGAGCTGGCTGTCTGACGACGAGTTGATTCATTGCGGACGAGGCAAGATGTCGGTCAAGGACATCCTCAAGAATCTCGAATCAACACTCCGCGTAAGTTAGCTCAATAGCTAGTTTCGTTCTTGAATGATTGCCGCTAGTGAATTCCTATCCGTAGCGTAGTCACGCAACCACGATGCTAACTATGCTGATTTAGGCCCGGAAGGTTGGTTCATGATGAGCCGTCGGGCGCTAGCCTTGTCATTACCCACATTCCCATGATCACTTAGTTGTTTTGTATTCGACGCAAGGGCATAGTGCGTAGTCCTTTAGCTGATAGCCTGCATTTGCAGGCGATTTGATGTTTCATGATGGCTTGCGACGATGGTTGTAGGGCCAGGATGGTTTTGCGTTTTTTCACATGGCACTAAAAAGGATTTTCAATGCCATCGTAGCAAGCATTTTGTGGATGGAGTCGGCGATGAAAGTCTTAGATAGCGATCAGTGGGTGCAAACCAATTTTAATGGCAGCGATCTGGGGGATAGGCGACTAGACAAGCGATTAACGAAGATAGCTACTGGCATGTTAGCCAATCCAGATGGCTCGATCCCGAAACAGAATTCGGATTGGTCCGACGTAAAGGCTGCGTATCGCTTTTTCGACAATAAATGCTGTACTTTCAACGGTGTTGCCCAGACTCACTGGGAACTAACGCGTAACACGAAGCCTGGTAAGTACCTGCTTATCTGCGACACGACCGATATCGACCAGATACAACACAAGTCCACGACTGGACTTGGAATTCTCGGCAATGGAATGGGGAAAGGTGTGCAATTGCACAGTTGCTTAACTTTCAATCTCGATGAGAAGCAGATTGTTGGCTCTACAGGTGCTTTGCTCTATTACCGTAAACTAGTCAAGAAAGACGAAACTCGCAGTCAACGATTGGCCCGAACAAGAGAAAGTGATGTGTGGGGTAACCTGGTTGATGAGATCGGTCACGCGCCAAATGGCAGCCAATGGGTTTATGTCTGGGACAGGGGCGGAGACAATTTCGAAGCGATGTGCCACGTAAAGTTAAGCACTAACGATTGGATCATTCGCGCATCGCAGATGAGCCGCAACGTCCTTGTTGGAGAGGAGACTATGCGAATGAAGGATATCGTCAAAACAGCAGTCAAAACCGGCGGCTATAAAATCAACCTACGTGGCCGCGATGGTGCTCTGGCACGTATTGCCGAGGTTGATGTCTATGTGGCAAAGGTGACTTATTCACGTCCATCCATGAGCAGCAAGTGGGTGAGAAAATGCGGTATTGACAAGCTACCCATGAACGTGGTGATTGTTCAGGAAACGAACCCTTCGAAAGGTGCGAAGCCGATCCTGTGGGTACTTCTGACCAGCCTACCGGTGACATCGTTCCTTGAAGCGAAGGAAGTAATAGAATCATACGAACATCGATGGCTGATTGAAGAGTATCACAAGGTCATGAAAACAGGCTGTAGTCTCGAGGAGCGAGCATTACGAACAGCGGATCGCCTGGAGCCTTTAATTGCATTGATAAGCGTGATTGGAACTAGATTACTCCAACTCAAATTAGTTGGTCGCAATCAACCGGAGGCAAAAGCCTTGACGCATGTCCCATCGAGCTGGATGAAATGCCTGAAACTAGCTCGGCCAAAGTGCAACTTGACTGGAATGACGGTATACCAATTCTTCCGCGAGTTAGCCAAGCTTGGGGGCTTCCTTGCTCGCAAATGCGATAGAGAACCTGGATGGCAAACAATCTGGGCCGGCCATCAAAAAATGCAAGCATGGCTACAAGGAATGAGGCTCGTCGATGCAATCTGATGATAAAATTAAGGGTAATGACAAGGCTAGCGCCCATCGGCTCACTAAATCAGCAGCCTCCGGCAAGGGAGAAGGGTGCCGAAGGCGGGTTGGGGGATGACGGGGACCTTGCGATCGGTGACGGCCGGGACAGTGGTCGACAGTGGTCCTAGCCCACTTCGGCTTTTGTCGGCTGCGTGCGTGAAGGAAGAGTGTCTACGGGACTTGGACTACGAGCGGGAACGAACCGGCTACTGGCACTTCGATCTTATCGTACTCCACAGTGTAAGCCGCTGACATCGAGATCCGTTTGTCCGATGGAATCGTTGAATTGGATTCCATATAGTTGACATAGTGCTTTATGGCTTCTAGCAAACTCCCTTTCTCATCAACCGCGTCCAAGAATGAGTCAGCTCCAATTTGGTAATGATCACTCGAACGCGACAACGCAACATCTTTAAAGAGAACGGGGGCCAATCGATCGTCGCCGTTGGACAAATACAGCCGAACATTACGACTTGCAACTCCCATTTGCGAGTTCATGGGCAAACGGATCGGGGGAAGCATCGAGTTCCTGACGAGCAGTTTTGAAAAGCTCCCATTGGTTCCTCGCACCAAGATCGTTTCGATTCGATCACTGAAGGTGTGTAAAGTCGTCGGAGGGCAAGAATTGGAAATGCCAGTTTCGGATTGGACTGATTTGATTGCCGGAATCAACAGATGAGAACTGACACCATATGGTGTTGCAACTTGCAGATCGACATAACCAACATACTCTTGATCAAATGGAAGCTTTGCATTGTTATGTTCGATAAGCCGCGAGTCTTTCAAGATCGGAAGATTGGCAGGCAAAGTGATTTGAAGAATTTGCCTGGATATCAACTTTACATGGTCTTTGGAAAGATAATGGTTGCCACAAATGACGTGCGTCTGTTTGATGCTAAAGTTGTCTCCTGCGACAAAGAACGAAGCACCTTTTTTCGGATCGTAACCAGGTGAACCGTAGGATCCGGAAACTTCGGGGGCTAGTTGACGCGTACCGTTCGAGAATAGTTTGAAACCACCGTGTGTGTTTTCGATCGGCACCTGACACGATAAAGTCTGCAGCGGAAGCCGTCGTTCTAGCTGATGTACACGGGCCAACACACGTTCCACTTCACCATCGCGATACAGGTGGGCGCATCGAACGCTCGTCGCAGCGCAGTCCTGCATCTGTTTGATGGCACGACTCAGTTTCACTTCTTCTTGGATAGAGGTGCCCGTTTGTCCAGGATGCGTCAATTTATACCAATGACCATGCGTCTCCAAGGTAATGTAGGGTACAAAGGACGGCATCAAGACAATGGCAGTGCACTCACGCATACCAGGTTCGATTTCATGGCCGCGCTCCAATTGCTTGTCGGTAGGACCACCGGCAATCAAATCGCGAAAGAAGACTTTTGCATTGCCTTCCACGGGAGGCGTTTGAAAACGCGGTTGAAAACGCCAGCCGAACGTGTCTTCTCCGTGGCCAAACGCAATAGCGGTTCGATTCAGATCGATTGTCGCTCGATCTCGCTGTAGTCTTCGAATCGTATCTAGAGCCGTAGAGAGGCCGATATCTCCGCTCGAGAAGCCCAGGACGACGGCCAGTTGCATTTGACGAACGACGGAGGAAACATCGGCAACGCTTTGCTGATCCACCTGTGGGTCCAATGCAAAAATCTTGACCGGCCAACGCGATTGTACATAGTGGGCAAACGTCTCGCGAGCTTCTGGCGCAGGGTCTGGACCAAAGTATGGAAACCAGCACGGAGTCGCAAACGCGGTCGGACGGGTGCCAGCAGTTTCTCGCATATCATCGTTTAATCGTTCATTGAGTAGCACGGAGTCTACGAATACACACCATGCCAGACAACGCGTGAGATCGCTTCGTTCGGAGACTGGAATCATTGCCAAGAATTCATTGCGATATCGTTCGATTTCGGCTGTACATCGTTGACGAATGAAATGATACAAACAGCGTTCACCCATCGATTCTCGATCCCAAAACTGCTGCATACTACCCGCATACATTAGCTCGATAGCTGCCGAGAGTTCTTCCTTCAGGAATGCCTTTACATCAGACACATGCACGACGCGGCGATTCGGCACATCTTCGCGAAGCCCCTTGAGCGCAGTGATCGCGAGTTCCTTCATCTCCTCTAGACCGTAGACATCGATAATCTGCGTTGGCGGGAAGGGTTGAGAACCACGGCGCGATTGATCTCCGGAGAAGGAGATCGCACAAACCGAGGTTAGCAACTCACGCAACGCGACGCTGTTGTCTATCCCTTCCGCCTTCATTTGACTTGCTTGCAACAGCTCTTCCGAAGTCAATGTGGGTACGCTTCCAAACTGCATCTGACGATCGGGAGAAAGTGCCATCTCCTTCGGCACCGCGGATTCCGCCTGGGTCGGTCCAACCTTGGCAATTTTGAGTAATAAATCTGCTCCGTTAGGATCGCTATTGATAAACTTTACCAATGGGATTGATAACTGATCTGTCAAATCATTTAACACCATATCGCGGAATGTCATCGGTAGCAGGTCAGGCCCGAGGTAGGATTTCGCGGTGAATGTAATCTCCGCACCATACCCTCGCTTGGTGAGTGTCCCCGGCAAGATCGAAACAGGAACTCGAACTAGATTGAGCGCATATCCTGGTGCATCCGAAGTATCGTCTCCTTCGTTGATCCGACGATGCTGATTGACGTGTTGAATATATCGATTCAACTGATCGATCATTTGCGCCTGTTCGAGCCCTAGAGTCCCACCAAGAAAAGTTGTTGCATCTGGCCCGAATGCCGTACTTTCGGCTGTAGGTAGTACGGCATTGATATTGATATTGGTGTTGGGAGTCGTCGACGTTAAACCAGAGGCAGCCGCGTTGGATTGGATGGACACATTGGGAGCGTTCGCACCAGTGCTGTTGCTTTGCATTGCGAGTGCAAAGGAAAGGATAGCCGAATCGGAGACCTGCTGAGCACCGCTGATGAGCCCTTTATTGAATTTGTCTTTCTCGACGCTGAGTAACGCTTCTACCTCGTTTCGATACTGAGTTAGCCTGGCTTCACCCCAAACATCTGGCGATTTGGACGATACGCTTCCCCATTGGTTGATATGATGTTCGAGCCAGTCTATGTTGGCTGCGAGTTGTTCCAGTGCTTTGTCCTCCGAGGTGGCAGGCTGCTTGCCGTGCGACTTTGCCCACGACGTGAGCTTGGTAATCACCAGGCCCTGGCCTATCGTCATCTGCGACGTCTCCAGGGCTAGGGTGGATGCCAGAAAGGAAACGACAAGGCTCCGGATCGAGATACGATGGTGAAGGAAACGACGTCGGGCGTTCATCGTGGTTTATGCTCCTTTGACTATTCGCAGTGAGTGTTAAGATGAGAAGTTGCTAGCAAACGTAGATGTAACAACGATTGCATCGCCCCTCAGTCCTGCACTCATTTTTCGGATCGGAGGGGAGAAAGAGCTTCTGTCGCCTCCCGATTTTATTTCTATTTGCCGGCACAATGACTCACTATCCCAGAGAACCCGCAAGGTTTATCTAGCACGATTTCCAGGGTTTGAAGGCATTTTCGATACCATAAAGAGAGCCAGCCAAAGCGGGATGGTGGCGTAGCAACACGTCTTTCATCGAAGTGTTGTTTACCCAACGGATTCCTATGGGTGTATAGATTTCAGGGGTGAAGTCTTCAGCAGTAAAGCGATCGCTTTTCAGTCGACGCGATGCCATCAAGATAAAGATTCGAAACGTAGTATCGCTGAACCCGAAGCCGTCAGGCTTTGTTTCAGCCAACGTTCCAATCAACAAATCGAGATCGTCCACGCTGTCCCGCCCATCTGGCAGCGGCTTGTAAACTTCACGTAGTCTGCTCGCAACATCGGGCGAACTTGGTGTATTGAACTCATCAAAGGAACGAATTGGCTTCATTCGCAGCGCTTGGCGGAAACGGTTGTAGCGAGGCACTTGTCGTTCTCGATCACGCAATATGTCGATCGTTGCAATATCGATAGGCTCTCTAGAACCTGGTTGCATAAAATTACGCAATGCGTTCGGGAAGTTATTGAGCGTCAAGCTGCCGGGATAACCGATGCCAAAAGAAAATAACAAATCAGATTGAGAGTACGTATTCCACGGGGTTAGCGAACCTTGATCGCCAACGATACCTTTGCCTGATTGCGTACTGTAAGATCGTGTCAGGTCTCCAGATAGTTTTCGCAAAACAATCTCGTCAGGAATCAGCGAGTGCATACGGTAGACGGAAACAAATTCTTCCGTCAATGCATAGGGGGCGGAATGATGATTGATCCCAGAGCCAGGAATTCCCCAAAACGCTTCGTTCCATCCCAGTCGCCCAAATGTATCGATCACATGTTGCGTGAAAAGTCCTGACCAGTTTGCATTCATCGAGATGTGCAACGCCCGGTTGTTCAGGATCGCAGGTGTCCACTCGATGGTGTGGATCTTTGCCATCAACGCAGCATTGATAAGTCTCGCTTTTTCAAAGATGAGTTCATTGTTCCATACCGGATATGCGAGCTTCAATGCGTTGCAGATGGCATTGTGTTCCTGGACAAATAGCTCGTGAAGCAGCCCCAGACCCAACCACCAATTGTCAAAGAAACCAGTCTTTGCATCTCCGTGAGGACTGTGGATCGATGGCATGAACGGGCATTGGCCATGAATTAATGCTTGGGTTCGCCATGGTTGAGTTCCGTACACTTGCGATGCGTCCCACCAGTGTGCTTCGGAATTGACGTACGTTACGGGGCAGCCAAGATTGCTTTTTTGTTTTGCCGAAACCTCGTGTACATGAGGTGAGAATCCAGGCAGATGATCTCCTTCGATACGTGTTGGGTCGGGACGAGTGCGTCGAACCAACATCGGATTCGACGGCCAACGATCCTGTTCAGGATCATTCGATGTATCGATGTGGAATGGTCTATCTTCGATCGGTTCACCATGACTAAACCAATCGTGCGATTGAAACTGGATCCATGCTGCCGCCAAAAGATTGATCGAAGTCGCGTATTCTGTACCTTGATTGGGTTTCTTGGGATCGCGGGCAAGCAGTTTGCAACTGATCTCGCGAGGATTGGGTACCAACAGTCGACTCGGATCTTTTTCCAATGCTTCAAACGGCATATTGCGACCGAATCGCGCATCGGGATGACTGTGAGTGAACTGAGATGAAGTGTGTCCTTCGGGCGCAAAACTAGAGATGCCCATCGTGTCGGACTCTGGATCATTAAAAAATCCATCGCTCGCCCGACGAACATATGCGTCGAATGATTTTGGTGGAATCGATCTGCGACCCGCCGGACAAGTTACGGCGATCTTGTCCTCGGCGGTGCTATACAAATTGTGCTCCCGGAGATCTTCACGAAGAGCCGCGAGGTTTGCGACTCCTACCCATACCGGAAGCTCATCCCACAACCAGACTCGGTTGATAAGCCGGAATAGCTGCAAAAATCCTTGCCCAAAGAGAGTTCTCGGGTCAAACGGTTGTAACGCAGTACGAGCGACGAGAGCAATGCCTATCAGTGCCGACGCCAATGTAAAGCACAACCAAACCGGTATGGAGTTGGTAACGATGGTCGCTAAGAAGCATTGCATGAAAACAAAAACGCTTAGCCAGCTTCGTTGCCATCGGATAAGTTGTTCAGATCTCGATTCGTGATGACCGAAGGCCAGGGATTGTCCCTCTTTGTCAGACAATTGCGGATCGTTGGTTGTCGAATCGATCAAGAGGCAACCGACCAACTTCAAATCCAATCCCCACCATACCGTCAGCAGCAGGCGAATCGTTCCTTGAAGACCATACCAATAGATTTCATACAGCGTTGGAATAGCAAAACAAAGGAAGGCGAACAGCCATAGGATCCACCAAGCAATTTGTCTATGTCGATCGGACTTGTTTATCGTAGGTAGGTCATCTAACTTTCGTTTCCGTTCGTAACGATGAGTTGACCGTTGTCGATGAAGGATGAAGAGTACGAACGCAAACGAACTCAACAAGATCTCTAATGAAAGCCACATTCCGTAGCGATCGAGAGTTGGGTCGTATAGCCCTGCAAGCCACCGCAACCCCAAGATGGAAACGACAACCGCAGCGACAATGACAGCCAGAGCCGTCGCGATGAATGCGGCTGGTTTCAATCCTTTGTTCGTGAATCGTCGGGGCATGCTAAAACCTGGGCATGGAAATCACGATCTTCGCTCTGCGGGGCACACGTCGATAGCAGGCAGCATTATGGCCAGCTACTTCTTGGCTCCGTTTTTGCCACCGCGTCTAGCCTCGACGGGATCCTGTTCGGTGACCTCGAGCTCCTTTCGTAGTCGCGTCAATTCAGTTTCGAGCTCTTTGCGCGTTTGTGCATACTCTGGTGCATCATGAACACTCTTCATCTCTTGCGGATCGGTCTTCAAATCAAATAGCTCTGAATAGTTGACGTCATCACCATAAAAGCGGACCAACTTGTAGCGGTCGGTCACAACCCCATAATGCTTACGAACACTATGTGCCCCTGGGAACTCGTAGTAGTGATAGTAAAAACTCTTACGCCAATCAGTCGGCGATTCACCTCGCATGAGTGGCATCAGACTCTTCCCTTGCATTTCGCCCGGGACAGGGAGTCCAGCCGCTTCCAAAAATGTCTCTGCAAAGTCGACGTTGGAAACGATCTTGGAATTGGTCGACCCTGGCTTGACAACGCTCGGCCATTTGACGATCAAAGGCGTTCGCAACGACTCCTCGAAGATCCATCGTTTGTCAAACCAACCATGTTCTCCCAAATAGAACCCTTGATCGGACGCGTAGACGATCAACGTATTTTCTTCGAGACCATTCTCTTTGAGAAAGGTTACGATCCGGCCGACGCTCTCGTCTACGCTCTTGGTGCAAGCCAAATAATCGTGCATGTAGCGATTGTATTTCCAGCGAACAAGGTCCTTTCCAGTAAGACCAAGTTTCTCGAACGCTTCGTTGCGAGGTTGGTAATAGGCGTTCCATTTTTCTAGTTGGTCAGGAGTCAAACCTTTAGGTTCTACCAGCTTTAGATCATCGCGCGACATTGTCTTCACGATGGTCATATCCTGTTCGAGTTCCGCTTTTCCACGACCTGCGTAGTCGTCGAACAGTGTCGCTGGTTCAGGATAACTGCGATCGTTATCATGCCCCAGATACTTCAGGTTTGGCTGCCAATTTCGGTGCGGAGCTTTGTGTTGGCACATCAATAAGAATGGTTTTTCCGTATCCCGTTCCTTCAACCACTTTAATGACAGATCGGTAATAATGTCCGAGGTGTAGCCTGGATAAGTGACTTTGTTCCCCATTTCAATCATCGGCGGATTGTAATACGCACCTTGGCCGGGCAAGATGTTCCAATAGTCGAAGCCCGTCGGATCGCTGACCAAATGCCACTTGCCAACCATCGCCGTTTGGTAACCTGCAGACTGCAACAGTTTGGGCATGGTCGTTTGCGAACCGTCGAACACGCCATAGTTGTTGGTCAAGAAGCCATTCTTGTGCGAGTACTTGCCTGTCAAGATCGTGGCTCGACTCGGACCGCAAATGGAGTTGGTCACAAGGCAACGATCAAATCGCATCCCTGCTCGTGCCAAGCCATCGAGGTTCGGCGTTTCCACCAACTTCGATCCATACGCACCGATCGCTTGATAAGCATGGTCATCGGAAAAAACAAAGACGATGTTCGGCCGTTTGGCTGAACTCTGCTGCGCTACAATCTGGCTGCAGCAGGCGATCATCGCCAGAGACAAGAGCGAAATCGTTGATAAAAATTTTCTTATCGAAAGGTATCGCATATTCGTGGTTCTATTCGTACTGGTAGTCCTGAAGGCCTGAAGGGACGGCATTCATCTAGTAAAAGTCGTAGGTACTGCGTAGCATTGTAACAGCAACCTCCTTCATGAAGCATGGATTATCTGGAACTGAAAACGCGTTTTCTCGAGGGTTAGGTTGAAAGAGATTACCATGTGGCTCGTCCACATGGGATCCTAGTCGTAACCAGCAGGCCAACCAAGGGACACACCACTTTATTGATAATTCAACCAACCAAATCACTCATCAGTCCATATACGCTTTGCGGCGGCAAAAAAGAGGCGGCCGACCTCGAACACGCCTAAATTTTCGGGCTCAGCTTAGAAGCAAGCGCAAAAGGGCAGCATCGCAAGCCGCCTAGGTCGCCATCGATAATTTACGTTCCGTTCGAAATCGTCCGAACTAGGACGCAAGCCGCTTGAGGTAGAATCTCCG
>Ga0207937_1000204_pt1 | contig 21067 bp, 18 predicted proteins | sample LakMenEpi04Sep11_FD_150668 | JGI IMG/M metagenome (GOLD analysis project Ga0207937, IMG submission 150668) | Freshwater microbial communities from Lake Mendota, WI - 04SEP2011 deep hole epilimnion (SPAdes) | ecosystem: Environmental > Aquatic > Freshwater > Lentic | place: Lake Mendota, Madison...
CATCACCCATCGACTCGGCAGAGCGATACCTTAAATCTTGTGGCTTCTGCAACGCCCGAATGACGATCATTTCGAGGTCCCGATCCACGCGTGGAATGATCAATCTTGGAAGGGGCGGATCCTGTTCCAAAATCTTCAGAAGAAGATCGACGGGATTCTTTGAAACGAACGGAGGTTGCCCGGTAATGGCGTGATAGAGAACGGAGCCCAGGCTGTAGATATCCGAAGCTGGTCCGATGGGGCCCATTTTGCCACTCGCTTGTTCTGGGCTCATGTAGGTTGGAGTCCCTAGCACGACACCCGTCCGGGTAAGAGAGTCCATGCTGTCTTTTTGTTTCGCAAGCCCGAAATCGGTAAGCTTTGCATGCCCCATTTCGTCGATCAGGATATTGGATGGCTTGATATCCCGGTGCACAATCCCTGCGTCATGTGCTACCTGAACGGCTCGGCATGTTTGTTCCAGGATACGAGCGGCATCGCGTTGCGATACTTCTCCAGCGCGAATAAGTTCCTGCAATGTTCGACCGCGAATGAACTTCATCACAAAGTAAGGGCGTCCGTCCACTTCGCCTACATCGTAAACCGGAACAATCCCTACGTGCTCTAGTTTTGCAGTTGCGCGTGCTTCTGCAAAGAATCGCTGTCGCTCCTGTTCAGAAGCTAGTTGATCCTTGAGTATCATCTTGATCGCCACTTCGCGTCCCAAGCTTAATTGTGTAGCTCGGTAAACAACTCCCATCCCGCCTCGACCCACTTCCTCTAGTAGTTCGAAGTCACCCATCACATTCGGGAGAGACATACGCCACGAGCCAGAGTCGTGGGAGGAGTCGGATGATGCGGCCTTGGCATCATCGCTTCCGACCGCTTCTGCTACGACGATCGTTCCCCAAAGAGATTTCAATTCGTTGGAGAACTCAGGATATCGCCTGCACTCTTCGAGAATATCGATAGAGTCTCCACGTTGCATACGATCGGCAAGCGCGGACACGATTCCAGCAAGTCGCGGATCCAGCTCATCAAGATCGTCAATATCCTCATCCAACGAAGGATCTGTTTCGGGATAAGGACGGAACGGCATCCTGGCAGGAAGGTTGTTGGGGGCTCGGTTAGACTCGCTATCAGGCTCTAGGGTCACAAACGACTACTCCTGCAGGTAATCGTTGAGTCGCGGCATGCTGTTGATGATCTCTCGAAGTCGCTTGAGAGCGCGAAGGTAACGCATGCTTGCAGCGGGTTCACTCAAACCCAAGGCTTGCGCGATCTCTTGGTTATCGAGTTGTTCGTAATGCCGCATGAGAATGATTTCTCGGTCATTATCTCGCAACAAATGAACCGCCGATTCGATCTGGGCTGCGAGTTCTTTTTGAGCAGCGGCAGCAGCTGGCGTCAACGAACCGTCTCGAAACTGATTGGCCAGTTCAATGGTCGATTGGTCGGGTGGCCCCTTGCCCGGCTGGGGTTGTTCTCGATCGATACTTCGCTTGGCGGATACGCGATGCCTCCGATGGGCGTCGATGATGCGATCCTTGGCTATTTGTCGAATCCACAAATGGAACGGGATCACGGGATTGGCAAGATAATCCTGCAATCGACGGTTGGCTTCGACGAGCACATCCTGGATAACATCGCTAACATCCATGCGTTGGTTGAGACGCTGGTCCAGTCGCAATTGGATCATTCTACGTAACGAATCACGATGGCGATCCATTAGGGCGTCAATAGCTCTAGGCTCGCCCCCTCGGACATTTAATAACAACTCAGCGGTCGCTTCCCCATCGGGCCAAATCGATTTGGTCATCCTTTTGCGATTTCTCTTTGAACTTTCTGCGTCAAACTCGCGTGGTACAACATCATATTGCTCCATTCTAGTCTGCCGACGAGTGGGAAAGGACCAAACTCTACTTTGGATTGCCCCATCTGTTGGTAATGCTACCATTAATGGATAGTTTTTGACTCAAGAACACATTTTTTAATTCTGCATGCCAACCCATGGATCAGCCAGTGAACGATCTTTTTGAGCGAAAAACCGCAATTCGCAAGCAAGCGCACGAGAATCGACGTCAGCAGCCAGAAAAAGACGCTGTTTCGGAGCGTATTGTTCGCCGCTTTATGGATCTTCCTGAATACGAAAAAGCTGGAACCGTCATGTTCTATGTCGACGTTCGGGACGAAGTTCGGACGCGACAAGCCCTTCCGGAAGCGTTGGCTAGCGGGAAACGCATTGTGGTTCCGTATTGCCTGGACGGTGAGCTTGAATTGTTCTGGTTAGAGAACATGGACGAGCTCGAGTTGGGGATGTATCGCATTCTCGAGCCAAAAGTTGAATTGCGCGATGTTGCGGCCAAACGACTCACTCCGACGGATTTGGATTTAGTGATGGTTCCGGGAGTTGCGTTCGATCGCAACGGGGGGAGAACAGGACACGGCAAAGGGTACTACGACAAACTTCTGCAGCATGCGAGGAAAGATGCCCCGCTCGTAGCGTTGTCGTTCGAGTGCCAGTTGTTTGAAGAGATTCCGGCGGAAAGCCACGACATCTTCATGGACAAAGTCGTTACGGAAGACGTTGTTTACGTCGGAAAGGGGAGGAGCTAAGCATGGTTCGCACCGCTAGTACAATGTTGCCTCTCGGGACAAAAGCCCCTGCTTTTGAACTGACGAATATCGATGGGACGCGAGTATCGTTAGAGCAATTTCGCGGCAAGAAAGCTCTGGTTGTCATTTTCATGTGCAACCATTGTCCCTATGTGAAACATGTCGCCCCCGAGATCGCTCGTTTGTCATCGGACTACTCACCCAAGGACGTCGGATTTGTCGCGATCAGTTCCAACGACGCAGATGCCTACCCAGAAGATTCGTTGGAACGCATGGCAGATGAAGCAAAGAATCGAGGTTATGCCTTCCCATATCTATTCGATGCAGATCAGTCTGTCGCCAAAGCCTATCAAGCGGCTTGTACTCCGGACATTTTTCTATTCGATGGCAATATGCAATTGGTCTATCGTGGTCAATTAGATGATTCGCGCCCCAAGAATGATGTCCCATTAAGCGGCCACGATTTACGCAAAGCGTTGGACTATGTGCTCGAGGGTAAATCGATCGACTGGCCTCAGAAACCTAGTATCGGTTGTAACATCAAATGGAAACAAGGGGCTGAACCCGAGTACTTTAACCCATCGGGAATCGCGTAACGGCTGTGGCATCGATTCAAAACATTCGGATAGGTCTTGGAATTGACTCGCATCGGATTGAGGCAGGTGGTCCACTGATTCTCGGTGGATTGCACCTGGATTTGTACCCGATGCATTTTGTCGGACACTCCGATGCGGATGTTTTGCTTCATGCCATAACGGATGCCGTACTTACCGCAGCAGGTTTGCCCGACATTGGAGAGCTGTTTCCTAACAATCTGGACGAGAACAAAGGGCGAGATTCTGCGGAAATGCTCTCGCTAGCAATGTCAGCCTTTCGAAAGAAAGGCTTTCGATTGTTACAGGTTGAATGCGTTGTTGAAATCGAACGGCCGAAGATATCGTCTCACAAAGAGGAGATGCGTCGTAGAATTGCAGCCATCGTCGATATCGATCCTGATCACGTGCACATCAAAGGAAAAACAGGCGAAGGAATCGGCGAAATAGGCACAGGACAACTCGCGCGAGCTACATGCATTGTTCTCGCCGAACGAGTTAGCAATACCTAGAGCTTGCTAAGCGGATACTGCTACTGCTTGCTAAGCGGATACATCGAGCGAGCCTTTGGTGCGTATCCAAGGCATACTGGTGTTGGACGGTTCTGGTCGTGAGTCAGGATTGATTCGATTGTTGTTGGATACGGCAAAACGACTTTCGAATCTACGATCGTTGGATGAGTTCCTTTGTTCCTGCCGATCACCCGTCGAAGAATTCAGACTATCGTTCACGTCGGAACGAACTTCCACTTCAAATTTCTGAACTTCAAGCCCTTGCTCTTTCAGACGATCTTTTAGAACCTGAGAGTTGCCTAACAATGCATCACGGGCTACACGACTCTCAACCTCAAATTGTGCGGTGACTTGGGTCGCTTCAAACTTTAGCGTCATCTGCAACGTGCCAAGTTCTGGCGGATGAAGTCGTATGCGTACTTGGCCTCCCCCGTTTCCCAGTTGTTCGATACCGCGAAGAACACGTTGCACAAGTTTAGACTCTTGGTACGGAGTCAAGTTTGCGCGACTGGATCCGGTGGTTTCCCTCGATGCTGCGGTCGAGGTGGAGCCCGAAATATTATTCGTAACGGAGACGGCGCCGGAGGATGGAGGAGTCGATGGATTGGAGTTCAATGTTGCGTTCGGAACGATACCGGCAGCAATGGAAAGCGAGAGTGGATTTGGTGTTAGGGTGGATTGCGGGGCAGACACAACAACCGAGTCGGATACCGATTCAATGTTGCTGATGGTTGTTTGTTCTGTTGGAATAGAGGACCTATCGAGCGGCTCGATCGTCGCCTCGATAGAGGGTTGATTATCCAAGCCCGCTTCGACAGTCGGATCTCGAAGATTGTCATTGAAAGTTGTATCTGACTCGAACCGGTTGCGTTCCAACCGTTCTGCGCGCCGACTCTCTTGCGGCTTAGACTCCAGTGTCTCGTTGTCAGTTGATTGAAAGGCGGCAGCCTCCGCTAGAGGACGACTATCTTGGTTGTTCGCATGGAACACAGAATCCTCGTGGTTATTCTCTTCCTCATTTTTGAGAGCCAGCTCGGTTTCGATTTCATTTTTTGAACCTACGGCAATAGGTTCTTTGCCGCGTGACTCCGATTTTTGGGGCTGCGGATCGACAAGTGTCGTGTTGGACGCGTCTTCAGGATTTGGATCTCCATACTCGCTCGCTGAGTCGTTAGGAATACCGTTCGAAATCGGGTGACCATGACCAGCACCTTCCAAATCCGTAAGGGCGGGCTCGGAATTCTCGTCTACTGAATTTTGGAGAGACAGTTGATCTCTTGAAATGCTTTTCGTTATTTCGGTGGACGACTTTGGATCGACCTTTTCGGTATCAACTTCCTGTTCGACATTCAAATCGCCATCGCACTCTGAAGGGCTCTTCACCGGAGTGTCGGTTGCGACGGGGGTTTGTGGGGTGACTATTCCATAGGCATATTCCCTAGAGCGATCCTCGGCCTCTGTTGTCTCTTGGGAATCGTCGGTTTCAGACTCGGGTTCCGGCTCTCTATTTTTCTCGTTCTTGGTGGTGGGCTCGATTGGAAGAATTGGAGAGGCTTCGACCTGGGTATCAAAGAATTGAAGCTTGAGGAGTTCCTCTTCAAAGGAGTTCTGCGTCGAAACAACGCTATAAGACCGCCGGCGCACGTTAGATGCTTCGTGGATAGCGAAAGGCCGGATGGAATTGGATTCTGACATAAGGCCCCCTGCTTTTCCTACGTTGCGAAAGCTTTGGATCGGGGGAGTTCATTCAATGGTCTCCTACTGAACGTTCTCTTTTCGAGGTGCAGGGGGTTGATCGCTGACATTACGTCCTTCGACTTTCCCTTGACCTCGAATCTCATTCAGAATCTCAGAAATCATTGCCTGATCGGCTTTATCGGAAAACTCCGCCAAGATCTTTTTGAGTTTATCGGCATCGAGCGAGTCTATCATCGAGACAACATCCGCTTTCTTGCCGTTTTGTATCCAATTCGATAGCTGTTCCTTAGCCATCGCAGGATCCAGTGCCTCGAGAATTGCTTTGAGTTTTTGAATCGTCTCCAGCTCTTTCGTCTTTATGCTGTCATTTTGCTGTGTTTTGAATGCTGCTACGTTTGCATCATGACGTTTCTTTTCTTCCTCCAGAATGCGAGCTTTATCGTTCAATTGATCTCGGTACCGAACCAACGAAGAGTGACTGAAATCCCTATCAAGCATCGCTTGGTTTTTTGCTTCGAGGACATCTTCGTAAGAGAGGACTGGAGCACTTCGCCCTTCCTTGATGGCATTCGTGAGCCTTTGACCTTGGATATCGATGCCATTGAGCAACGCCACGATCTGAGTCAGGGTTCGCATTGAAAAATGCCCCTTGGCAGCTGACATTCCCAAGATGCAGAGGAGGCCCAAGAAAGCTGCAGTACAGGTCCACAGAAAGAAGCCAATCAATTTTTTCATGTTTCGTCGAGGTTCTTACGCCTCGTCCTCGTTCGTATTGGTTTGGATTTGCATGGCATGCCTCACGCTCGACCACTCATCCGTCCGTTCTTGTTGTTTCAGCAGAGCGAATGTTTCCGCAGACTCTATCCGTTGATCGCGCAGCTTCTCAAGCGATTTGACGGCTTGTTGGCATTTCAGCAGCGATGCTTCCCGTCGTTCAAGTTCTTGTTGGAGTTTTCCAAGGTGCTCATCGAGCTGTTGCACTTGTGCAGCGAGTACCATCTGAAAGCGTTGGGCATCGAGGAGTCTCCGTAGATCAATTGCACCAGAGCTTGCTCCTTTGCGTAGATCGTTCATCTCGGCATTCTGGACCATGAGCTCACGTTTGTTTTCTTCCACTTTCGCAATTGCCAATCGCGCATCCTGGACCATTTTTGCGGCTTGGTCCCGATCTCTTTCACGAATCTTCAGTAGTGTTGCAAGCCGAAATTTGACCATAACGTCCTTATTCGTTAACGATTGCGATCCATATTATTGATAGCCCATTATGCGGCTCTCGCGACTTGGGCGGTATTAGCTGCTATCTGGTTGGTGACGGACGCCACTTGGGCAAGTTTGAGCAATTCTTCTTGTGATTTAGCCCAGGGAATCAATTCTCGTTGTCCCTGCGCAAGAAAGGCTTCGATCAGCGGTCGCATCTGAATGGCACGATCGATGGTTGGATTGCTTCCACGCGTATACGCGCCAATGTTGATTAAGTCTTCGTTCTCTTTGTAGATGGCCATCAGCGATCGAATCAAATCCGCTGCTTGCCGGAGTTCGGGGCTTATCAAATGCGATTGCAGACGACTCAAGCTGGGTAGAACATCGATCGCTGGGTAACGCCCTTTCGCGGCAATACCACGGGATAAATGGATATGTCCATCCAACAGTCCTCGCAAAGTGTCACTGATTGGTTCATTGGTATCGTCCCCTTCCACAAGAACCGTATAAAGTGCCGTGATGCTTCCCTTTTGGTTGATACCAGATCGTTCTACAAGCTGGGGCAGCATGGCAAAGACGCTTGGAGGGTAGCCGCGGGTCGTGGGAACCTCGCCTGCTGCGAGTCCCACTTCTCTTTGCGCCATCGCAAAACGGGTAACGGAATCCATGAGCAAGAGTACATTCTTTCCTTCATCGCGAAGCGCTTCAGCAATGGCAGTCGCGGTTTTTGCCGCAAGTATTCGCTTGGGGGCAGGTTGATCACTGGTCGCGACCACTGTGACACTTTTCTGGCGTCCTTCCTCACCGAGGTCCCTTTCTAAGAACTCCCGCACTTCGCGACCTCGTTCACCGATAAGTGCGATGACGACATTGTCCGCTTGGGTACCGCGGGCCAGCATTCCAAGAAGTGTGCTTTTTCCCACCCCAGAACCTGCAAAGATACCCATTCGCTGGCCGCACCCTAAGGTCAAGAACATATCAAATGCACGCACTTGGGTAGGAAGAATTCTATCGATTGGAGGACGCTGCAAAGCTGGAACAGGAGGTGCATCACAGGGCATTTTTCTGCCGAGTGGCAACGCCTCGAGGTCATCCATGGGAAGCCCTGTTGCGTCCAATACTCTTCCGATAATCGATGAACTGACGTTTACAGATCGATAGGTCTGAAAGAGCTCGACAAGATCTCCTTGACCAACGCCATCCCAATTGTCGAGTGGAGCGAGGATGGTCTTGCCGCCATCAAAGCCGATGACTTCTGCTTGCAAAGAGTCCTGCTGCCTTCGATGTATCTTTACCAACGCTCCAACTGGAACAGGAAGTCCGTCCACCACAATGGTAGTGCCACGTATGCTCCTGACTCGACCGGTAACTCCAAACGGTAGAATGCGTTGTAACGAGTGATTCCAGTGCTTCTTCTGGATAAGAGTGGGAAAGGATTTGAATTGAGGAAATGATGGCGACTCGCTCATGACTATTGCAGTTCTTCCATTAAGCGACGTAATTGCGTTCGAATCGTTCGATCGATCGTTGTATCCTCGGTTTGTAGGATGATTCCGAATCGTCCCACCGCTACGTCTTCCGAGACTTGGATCTGCACATTCGGTCCGGAGTTATTGAGGATTTCTGCAATCGACTGGGAAAGGAGTTCTGCATCGTCCGGGTGAATCCGCAGAGTCAGATTTCGTTGCCCCGCAACGAGCCTCACGGAATCATGGATCCAGTCCAAAAGAATAGTTGGGTCACATTCGATCTGACGTACAAGTAATTTCTCGGCGATAGCAATCGAGATGGCGATCGTTTCATGTTGCCATTGCCTTAACCATTGCTCTGTGGCTGTTTCCAATTCGCTACAAAAACGCTCTACGCTTTGAACAGTATTCTGAACGCGTTCATTTGCAATCTGTGTTGCGAGCTGTTGCGCCATTTTCTCGACTTGAGATTGGCTGCCCTTCAATCCTTCTTGATGCGCATTGCTTCGAATACGCTCGCATTCGGATTGGCTTTCCTTTAGCAACTGTTGCGCTTGTTCGCGAACCGTATCGAGGTATAGCTTTGCCCTGGCTGTAACATCTTCCCAATTGAAGACCTCCGCTTGAGCCGTGTTCGAGCCATGGAGCAAGGCTTTCGATTTAAACACACTAGCCATACATTTACCTCATCTCACGCGGCGGAAACAAATGTAACACTTGACAATGCCGAGATTCGCGAAGCAATCACCAGTTCTTCGGCGCGAAGCAAGATGGCTGATTGCGCAAGCTCCGATGCGTCGGTCGATGTGGAAGCGAGTTGTCGCAGGTGCAACCGAAATCTCTTCACCTCATTCCGTGGAATAAGTCGTTCGATTCGTTGAATCATGCTATTCGAGGCTCCGCACAATGCAGTCAAGATTGCGGATTTGTCGCAGGAGTGAAGCAAAGTGACGAGATCAGTATCCGATAGTTCGAGCAACACATCGAACTCGCTCGCTCGAGCCTTACCCAACGTCGGCTCGTGTTTCGGAGCAACGTAGTTGTTGGCTGAAACCACTAACTCGCTCACGGGTTTCTCCATCGATGCAACATCTCTATATCGACTGATTGGGACAATCATACTTTCGTCGAAAATGTCTTCGGTTATTGCTCCGACGGATAGGGCCGGTGTCATAGCGGATTTCGATGGTGAGTCACTCTCTATCGCAGTTGGTTCAGCGATTGCAACCGGATGGGAAGGGCTCTCGAATGGGGTAACTGGTTTGCTCTCTTCCCGCAATTGCAAAGCGGATTTCCAGCCCAACTGCTTAGCGACCGTTTCGTTCTGCAACGCGATGGAATCCAACCAAGCTTGTTTCTGAGATTCACCGAACTGGTCGATGATGGCAGAAAGTTTTGATATGCCAGCGATGGTCGCTGTCTTTTGGACGGGCGGTGTCTTGGGTAGCTTTCGGTCAATCTCTGCAAGAATGTCCGATAGTATTTGCGGATCGGTCAAGAATAGATCAGGTATGGCTGCAAGCGTCGCACTGGCTGTCGTGATCGGCAAATGATCCAGAAGTGTTTTGGCCCGCTCCGGCGAGAGTTGATTGAGTACGGTCGCAATCACCCTCGGGCGTTCGTCCGCTAAAAAAGTAGCTAAAGAAGCGGGCTCCCATGCGAGCCATGGCGTTTCTGTATCCAGATTCTTTCTGTGGCCAAGAATGGGGTCCTGTAACGCGTTCAGTTGCAATGCATCGCTGATTTCAACATGATCCAACGGAGTTGCCTTGGCAATAAGTGCAGCCGCTGGTGAGTCATCGTCGAGAGTGGAAGGTGCGGCTGACTGTGGTTGAGCACGAGCGAGAGTTCCGAGAAGTCCCTGAAGCCCCGACATCGCTTGAACGCGTTCCTTGGAAGTCACGGTTCCAAGATTTACCATTGCCTGTCGGACAGCGCGCGCCATTTCGGGCGGTAGTTGCGCCAACAGTCCGCGCGAAGTACTCGAATCCAACGATTGGAGAACAATCGCAACCTGTCGAATGCGCTGGTCGGGTGCAGCCATAGATCACTGAGGCTTTGGAGAAGTGAGGTAATTGGGGAAGCTCCCCCCTAATCTCTACACTTTTCGCAACTCTCAAGTCTAGATCGGATTGGCGATCCGCTACCTGCGATTTTCGATTTGTTGCAATCTCGCTTCCAATTGTTGTAGCCGTTGCTGAGTCGATTGAAGCTCGTTATTCACACGATCGAGTTCTTGTTGCAAGCTTGCCACATATTCAGGTGTCAGCATTTCATTGGAGATTCCCGATGGCGAATTGACCCCTTCAGGCAAATCTGCATCAGCTCGAATCAATACTGCCGACGCTTGGCGCAGAATCGAACCTCGATAGTACGACACGTTGATGACTTGGCCAGGAATCGAGCTCATGATTGAATCGAGAACATCCTCAGCATTTCGTACTTCTCTCCCAAGAATTGCAACGATGCAATCCCCGGGCCGTAGTCCTGCTTGGTCGGCCGGCGAGTCATCGATCACTTCTGTCACCGACGCGCCGCGGAAGGTTGGGATTCCAAACTGCTTGCGATAGGCATCGGACATATCGGAGACGTTGATTCCAAAATAACCTTGCCCTGACTTTTCCGTCATTCTCAAACCAGGCTGAGTACCTGGAACATTCCCATGGATCCTGTTCGCTAAACCGCGGTCCATCAATACTGCGGTGACAGAACTGCTCTTTCCAAGCCGTTCGACAAGAAAGCGAACCGGAGTTCCTGGGCTGTAGAAAGAAAGCTGCTCTGCAAAAGCATCCACGGTTGAAACCGCATTTCCTTCGACTCCGATAAGTCGGTCACCAACTCTGAACCCGGCCTTCCATGCAGGGGAATCTGGTTTGACTTCTGCAACCACAAGCCCGAAGCCTCCCCCCGGATTCGATTCTACGGTCATCCCCAAGTAGCCTCCACCTCCGGGTGCCGGTGCAGCATTGTTGCTGGCGGACGGCGATCGCTTTGCCGAGGGAGGCTTCGAGGTCGAGCGACTCGTCGGACTCGCTTCGAGCGTTGGAGCCCTTTTCGGGCTTGGCAGATCCTCTATCGTGGAGTCTTTGCTAGCAGGTCCGAGGAGCATGGGAGGCGGACTGGGCGGCTTCGGTGCTGGAAGGTTCTCCGATGACTCTGTGCCAGCACTCGTCGACTCTTGAGGAGGTGATTGCTTCGACTTGAAATCTTCCTGTCGCTTCAGGATTTTCTCTTCCAACTGCTTCAGGAAATCTTGGGCCAGCAATGCCGGGGCGGATGTCCACCACAAAACTGCTACAGCGAAGATAGTTCGATTCAATACCATCTATTTACTCCTGCTTCCAATAGTTATTCGATAGCATCACGATATCGAATTCATAACGATTTTTGCAACGGAGTTTTGAAAGACAACGCGAACATTGTCAAAATAGCGCACAATTGACCAACTAATCCAGACGACCGCAGATCATGGTTGCGTTATGGCCTCCAAAGCCGAAACTGTTGTTCATGGCGATCCTAACCTTGCGATTACGAGGTTGATGAGGAGTGAAATCTAAATCGCAAGATGGATCAGGAGTGTCTAGATTGATCGTTGGCGGAATGACTCCGTCGTAGCAAGCCAAGATCGAAAGGATCATTTCGATACTCCCGCTCGCTCCCAGCGCGTGCCCAAGATGCCCCTTGGTGCTTGAGATGGCTACCGACCTCGCGGATTCTCCGAATACGTTTTTAACGGCGACCGTTTCGGCTTTATCTCCCAGCGGGGTGCTCGTTCCGTGCGCGTTGATGTAGTCTACATCGGAAGCGTTTATTTTCGCGTCACGCAAAGCATTGGACATTGCTCGTCCGGCACCGCGTCCTTGTTCGTCCGGTGCCGTAATGTGTCCTGCATCACAGGATCCGCCATATCCGAGAATCTCGCAATAAATACGAGCTCCTCGTCGTTTTGCATGTTCGTACTCTTCAAAGATCAGCACGCCGCAACCTTCGGAAAGCACAAAACCATCTCGGTCGGCATCGAAAGGTCTACTCGCTTTTTCTGGAGCATCATTACGTGTGGATAGGGCCTTCATGTTCGCGAAACCAGATACACCCATCGCCGTGATGGCTGCTTCGGTTCCGCCAGTAATCATGACGTCCGCGTCGTCATACTGAATTGCCTTGAGAGCGTCACCCATGGCGTTATTGCTGCTCGCACATGCCGTCGCGACAGCAAAATTTGGCCCCTGAAGTCCGTAATGGATAGCGATGTTTCCGCCCGCGGCGTTGAGCATCATCTTTGGGATGGTAAAGGGACTAACTCGATCCGGGCCTTTGCTAAAAAGGCGGAACATCTGTTCTTCGATCTCGTTCAGTCCGCCTATGCCAGACCCTAGAATAACGCCGCAACGAGTGGCATCCTCCTTGGAAAACTCAATGCCACAATCTCTGACAGCGTGATAGGCTGCGTACATTGCGAAGAGAGTAAAGCGATCAAGACGCTTGATTTCTTTCGGCTCCACTGCCGTGCCGGGATCGAAGTTCGCTACATCCCCACCAAATCTAACTTTGTGATGCGTTGTATCAATAATGGAAAGAGGGTGTATGCCACTCTTTCCATCCAAGACTGCTTTCCATAGCTCTGCAACATCACACGACAGGGGCGTTACGCATCCTAAGCCTGTTACGACTACACGACGTCTCATCAAAAAACCCAAAAAACAGAGGTTGTTCTATCGAAGTGCAAAGGCCTAAGCCTGCTGCTTCTCGATGTAATCCACTGCCTCACCTACGCGTTGGATTTTTTCAGCGGCGTCTTCGGGGATGCTGATGTCGAACTCTTCTTCAAGCTCCATCACCAATTCCACCGTATCCAACGAGTCTGCTCCCAAATCGTTCACAAAGTGAGTGTCTCGCCCAATCTTGTCTTTCTCGACGCCCAATTGCTCAGCAACGATATCAATGACTCGTTCCTCAATAGATGCCATAACAGGGTGCTCCCCTCAGCTGTATTTCGTAAATCAAAAGGTCTGGAAAAGGTATCTTCACGCGGCCAGAACGCTGGCGTGGCAGAACGTAACGGATTCTAGCAAAATAGGTCAAGCCATGAAGGGGCTAGAATGGCATTGAAATCAGAAGTTTTGCACCTTCCTTGCCAAAAGTAGGAATTTGGCAAGGCTCATGGCCTGATTTGGCTCGTTCGACTAATCGAAAGTCCTAGGAGCCCCACGGTCCTATCGTCCGGAGGGTTGCAACCCGGCGGGAAGTCCATTTTGAGGCAATCCACCCACTGGTTGGCCCGCAGCCGGCAGCCCAATGTTGGGTTGACTTCCCGACGGGAAGCCACTTTGAGGCATTCCTGCAGGAAGGCTGGAAGAAGGAAGTCCAGAGCCTGGAAATGATGGATTGTTGACGTTATTCGAGGAAGGGATCCCTTGCGAAGGGGCAGCATAACCAGAACCCGCCGCAGGGAGTCCACCAGTGAACCCTTGACCATTGCTCATTCCTTGGACTCCATTTATCCCCGGCGTGTTGGGGCCGGATGGTACACCCTGAGGAAGCGATGCCATGCGAGTTTGCGGCGCTTGAGGAACTCCCGCTTCCGGCTCATCTAACTTTTCGAAGTTGACGACTTCGTATTCTTCGCCGGTTCCGGGATCGACTGCCATTCCGCAGACTCGCCAGCCGGCAGCTTCTTTACGAAGCTCCCAGACGACTTCCATTTCTTGAGGCACCTCTCCAACAGTGGTGGGGGGCTCTTTCCATAGAGAGGATACGAGAATCGCATCACCTTGCGGTGCTGCTTCGCCAATTTCGAAAGTTGCTTGGGCAGAACCTGGCGGTTCGATCTTGATACCGTGCTTTTGGATCTCGGCGCGCGCGTTTGTGGAGAACAGCGCTGCCAATTGTTCTCCCTTTCCTTCACGCATCGCATCCAAGAACACCCGGACGATCTCCTTGGGTTCTGAAGGCAGTGCTACTGGATTCTGGCTAGGCGTTCCGTTCATTCCCACGGTTGAGGGCATATTGGCAACCGCAGCCGGACCACTGGCCGTTTGTTCGGGTTTACTTCCACAGCCAACAAACATGGCGAACGAGAGGGCTGCAGGTAGGAAAATTGTCTTCTTCATGATTGTTGATTTCGCTCCGCTTTTGCATCGGGTCTAGGGTCTTTCCGTGTCAAACAGCCCTGGAGATACAAATCCGCACGTACCAACGTCAAGATGACTTGCATTGCATGCAAACCATCCCCAGTCGTTTCGCCGGATGAAACTAAAATGTCTAGATTAATCCGCAAAATCGTTACAGTCCTACCCTGGTCTCGACCGATCCCTGATTCGTGCGTTCGTATTTTGACCGTATGGATGATGTTACGAAGATGAGAGAACAATGATGCTTCAAGGTTTCAATGGGGCTGTCAGCACCAGTAAGAAGCTGAGTACGACGAAAGCAATTTGCTTCGCATTGGTCACCTTTCTGGGATTTTCTACAGTCTCAGCACAATCCAATGAATCTTCGATCCGCTGGATTGACGACTTCGATACCGCGGTTCGTTATGCGAGCAGCAACCAATTGCCGCTAATGCTTCATTTTTACGGCGACAATTGTCCGCCTTGCAAGCTGTTGGAAAAGCGAGCATTTCTAGATCCCGTACTCATAGACAAAATCAACGGTCAATTGGTTGCCGCGCGCATCAATGGAGAGAAGCAGAAAGAGCTTCGTCTGCGCTATCAAGTCACAAGATGGCCTACGGACGTCTATCTTTTGCCCACGGGAGAAGAAATCCATCGCTCCGTCAGCCCTCAAGATCCTGCAGTCTACGGACAAATGGTCGATCGAGTAGCGCTGCGCCATCGGGATTGGAAAGCCGGCGAAATTGCGAGGAGCAAGGGTGAAGAGCACCACATCGCCAATAGAACTTCGACAGAAATAGCCCATGCGAGAACTCCAGTTCCTGGTATGAATGGAACCGGAATAACGACGCATCCTGTATCGACTTCAGGGGCGCTGGCTGCCAAAGTTCAGTCACAGCTGTCGAACCAGAACGTTCCCTCGAGCACCCATAGGACCATTTCAAACCCGTATACGTCCGCAGGACCCATCCATGTCCCTGCTGCGCCGAATCCGTCTGTCCCTGCGTTCAGTTCGTCAGAACTATCGTCACAAACGCCTGAAACCAAGTCCACTGTGGTCGCAACTCCGATAGGAAACCAAAAACCGTGGAATCCAAATCTTCCTTCCAATACACCTGGAATAGCATCTGGAGCCCCTGCTACGGTAGCCGGCGTATCAAAGGTTACAACAAGAGAAGTTCGATGCGAAACGGTCGGCTTGGATGGATACTGCCCTGTCAGCCTGTCGTTCGGCGTAAAAGCGAGATCCCCGAACAGTTGGGTCGAGGGATTGTCCAGATTTGCGGTCAAGCATCGCGGTAGAATTTACTATTGCGCATCCGAAGAAGCCCGAGAAGCATTCTTGGCGTCACCAGATCAATACGCTCCACACTTGAGCTGCTTTGACCTGATCCATTACGTGAAGACGGGAGAATTCGTGGACGGCAAGTGCGAGTTTGGCTGCTTTCAGCCTGGCAAGAGTCGAGTCTTTCTGTTCGCCTCTCAAGAGAACTGCGAAGAGTTTACACGCATGGAAGCCCAGTACTCTGCAATTGCGGACGGAACTGCCAATGAACTCATCGCGAATCAACCAAGCAGGCAGACCGTCCGTTAGCCAACGCGAGAACTAACTTTGGTTGAAACTCATTTGCAGGACTCGCTCCGAACCCGAAAAACAAATATGGACACTCCTAAGCGGGACAGAAAAGGATTGAGCACCCTAGCGATGGCTATTGTGTTCGGTTTGATGCAGAACCAGTTGTTAGCTCAAGACGATTTTGTCTACTGGCCTCGACTCGATTTCGTGATTCCTTTTCAAATAGATTCTAACGGTCAGTTGCCGCAGGAAGTCATTTTAGAAGTCTCCGAAGATGGTGGGGGGGCTTGGAAAATATGTTCGCGTGGTGATACCCGTTCACGTCAGTTTCATTACAAAGCTTCCCAAGAGGGTGCATTCCAATTCCGCTTGAAGACGGTCGATGCCGAAGGACGCAAGTTTAACAACCCAGGCGAACCTCTCAAGATTATCGTGGACACAACGAAGCCGATTGCAAAATTGGTGACGTTCATGGATATACAAGGCGAGATGCACGCAGAGTTCCTTCTGAGCGATAACGCTTTGGATTTGGATTCCATTCGTCTGGAGTATCAAACCGAATCCACTCCTGAGTGGAAACCGATCCGGTTTGAGATCCGGGAAAGCACAACTACCAACGAGTGGACGGGGTATGGTGCTTGGAGCCTGCCGAACGATGCAAAGCAACTTGTCGTGCGAATCGTCGTCAAAGACAAAGCAGGCAACACCGTCGAAGTGACGCGACTTCCCAATATTCCGAAGTCAGCCTCTTCCAAAAATATGCAATTGGCGAGTCAACTGCGAGCAACCGACCAAGGGCGATTGGTAACAAAAGATTCAGATTCCGCGCCTGTGCTCGCTATCGGCTCCGGGGTGTCCAACACCGTTGGCAACTTGCCACGCATCGAGGTGGTAGGACGGCCGGGGCCAGTGAAGATCATCGAACCCCCTATCAAAAACAAGCGAACGGATTTGGCGGAAAACCAAACGGATCCAGAAGCAACACGTGCCGAACTGCTTCAGGAAAATCACCTACTTGTCGATCAGCAACAGAAGCCGTTCCAGCAAAAAAGTATGCTAGATATTCATCAGAGACTTGAACTGGAATCCAACGTCTCCACCAACTCTCGAGGATTATCCAGTCAAGGAAGCCCGATTAGTTTTGGTAACAGGGCTCCTGAGAGACAAGAAATCGTTTTTCCTCCCTCGTTCGAAACTACATCGCTAGGTAAGGCTGTTCCAACGGCAACCCTAAACTATCCGATGCGATCGCCTACGGAAGAGGAATGGAAAACCCCGCCCAAGGAACCGATGCATTTGGCGGATAATAGAATATTGGGTGGAACAACCCCACCATCGATACTAATAGATGGCCAACCTTCCTTTCCACGCGTTCCTGCTTCTTCGAACGAGACCACTCGCAGTCTCCCGCCTTTGGATACACAACGATCGAAACTGAACAATGGATCAGATCGTCCAGCTTCGATAGGAATAGACATTGCTCCATCGAACAAACCAACAGGTGGATTTTCCCGCGATATCAAACCGCTCTACTCAAACACAAAGACGTTTAGTCTCGACTATCGAGTCGACAACGACCCTGGCGCACCAATCCGAGATGTGGAACTGTGGGGAACGACGGATCAAGGCCAAACATGGTCTGTTTGGGGAAGTGACCCAGATCGACGAACACCGTTTGATATCGAAGTGGAAACCGATGGCCTTTTCGGCTTCCGTATGGTCATCATCGGTGCCAACGGCCTGGCTTCGAATCGACCTCGAAACGGCGACAACGCCGACGCTTGGATCCATGTTGACACAGATACTCCCTACGTAAAGCTAACATCGGCACTCTATGGGACAGGCAGTGAAGCGGGGTCACTCATCATTGAATACCAAGCAAAAGACGATTATTTCGGTGATCGCCCTATCTCGCTATTCTTCGGAGAAACTCCAGAAGGCCCGTGGCAAGTGATTTCTCGCGGTATCCGCAACCAAGGACGTTTCGCTTGGCCTGCTGACCCGAATCTTCCTCCCACCATTTATCTCAAAATGGAAGCGATGGACTCTGCAGGAAACGCTGCGACATCCATCCTCGATTTGCCAGTGAACGTCGAAGGGATTGCTCCACGCGGGCGCATCCAAGGCTTTCGACCCATTCAACGACCCTAACACCTAGAACCTTGCTACTTGAGTTGGAACCGATGACTCAAGCATGCGTCGTGCAATTGGCGATTCCCTTGGGTTATCTCAATTTCAAACGGCTTCCGCAAGCTGTTGCCTGCCAGATCTTCGATCGTACTGTTCACTCGCAGTTCAAACTCGCCCGTTCTCCAAGCATTCATTGGCTGAAATACAGATTCTGACTCTTGTTCTCTCATTGAAAATTCACCCTCCACTGCAACGCCATTGCAATACAACTGAATTCCTCTCGTCGCTATCGCCTGCTCCAATGATTCGCCAAACCGAATGATCAAGGGATGAAGAGACCCAACTTTGGGAAGCTCAATCTTCCAATCTTCGATTCGTGGTTGGCGATGATCCGATTCGACAGCAATGAACTCCTTCCGAAAGGAACGAACAAGAGGCTGCCCCTGAGCATCCTGTAATGCGGCGTCGATGACCAATTCGTAACGACCCCCTTTGCACAAAATGGACCCGTTTTCGACGTTTGGTACTAACCCGCGTTTGATTCTGCCTGGATCCAGCAGTAATGTCAGTCGCTTACCTTGCGGATCCCATAGCTCTTCGCGGATCTCAAGAAAGGGGTGAACTAGTTCGCGACCCTCTTCGTCTCGCAAATGAACATGCTCGTACACATTTCGCATGGCCATCGGATTGGAAAAGTGAACATAGAACTTCAAAAGATTCTCCGGTAATCTCGCCCCAGTGGGGTACACCTTCTCAACAAGGGTGGTCGGAATTTTCGGTTCCAACTCACGGAAGAGTTCTGCCTGAACAGTCAACCCATCCAACTGAAGTCTTGCTCGGTAGCGAATACCGTCTTGCAAAGAAAAACGTGGCTCGAACAGTAATGCAAATGGTTTTTCCACCAAGGATAACTTGCCCAACACCGCAGGCATACCTTCCTGTTCATTCGACTTGAAGCCTCCGCTAGGAACGACATACAACTGAAAGGCATTCGCAAACTCTCTCCCATTGCTTTCGAGTGCTCGCAAGGCCTCAAACTGCGCGGGACTCAAGCCTGTGACACGCACTCCAGTCTTGCTATCGTATATTCGGAACAACTCGAGAACTATCGACTGCGGTTCTTCTGCATTCGCAGCAAGTTCCCGAGTTGCACAAAAGCAAAACAACGCCAAAACGATGCTGAATCCAAGCAATACTTTCGAACAGATCCGAGTGAATGGACTGCTTGGATTGCGAAACACTTTGTTTGGGATCATGGCGTATGAGCGGTGGTCTGCTAGAGACTAAGGGAGTTTGATGCTAACCAGTTTGTAGGAGTTGTCGTCCGCTTTTTGAAGCAAAACGGCCTGCCCTTCGTCGAGTCGATCTAGATGTTCGACCCCTTTGTACTCAAGCGTTTCGTAGGCCAAACCAGCTTTGTCAGCAACCGCGTTCGTGATCGGTGTCACCGTTTTGATATTGTCCGTCGAAACCTTCATGACACCACGGGCACTGTTCGCGAGAAGCACAAAGTCTTTTCCGTCCTTCTTGTAGACAACCATATCCAAGGGTTTGTTCCTGTTGCCGAGTTCGGCGACGGTTGTTCCGCGTATCTTCTTCCCTTCTTGAAGATCTTTGACAGGGATGGTAACCAACGGTGTACAGGTGTAAGCAGCCAGCAAATGTTCTTCTCCGTCAATCGCTAGTGTTGCAAACGTTCGTACGGGAGAATTGGTTTCGTACTTGCCATGGGCACCGTGAAAAATTTCAATCGATGCTCCTCTAGATACTCCCTGGAAAGGAAACTGTATGCTTCGTAGATTGGATGAGAATTCTTCATTGGACAATCCAGCAATGACGACCTTGCCGTCGGTAAATGCCAAATCCGTTATCGATTCATTGCGAGGATTCCCGCGTTTCCCTCCCTCAACCGATTGCGGAGCATTCGGGATGGAAGCCGAACTCGATGGGCGCTTGGTGAGATCTACTTCCACCAATTCCCCGGAAGGTTTGACCTGGAGCAAAACGGGAGTTGCGTCTGGACCTTTACCACGGGCTACGGAGGCGTATACCGAATGGCTCGCTGGATTGGTCGCAATGTCGACGATTCGAATTTCGTCAGCGGATGTACCTAAAGCGGATGCAATTTTTTGATCCAGTTTCTCAATCGAATACGATGCGCTTTTGTTTGGCGAAGTATCGCCCGTGGACACAGCGACAACGGTCGCGTTCTTGGGGTCTGCGGCTAGCAAGATCCCATCGGGAGCAAACGCGATCGGGCCAGCACTGCCAAGCGAAGCCGCACCGACCTTCATTCCTTCGGTTAAGTCAGCGCTCGCAGAGATCGAGGAAAGGGTAGCAACTAATGTCGCAATAAACAAAGTCTTCTTCATGGTTCACTCCTAAATTGGAATACGTACAACCGTCTTTCGAATCAGCGTACTGACAGTCTACCAGATACGAATCCCGCTTGTTGGGAATCGCTCCGAAGTCACCCTCTCTTTCCCAAACTGCCAAACCTGCACATAGGTTTAGCCCATCGCGCATTGCGTCCGATAGAGAAGAAGGATCACGAAGCCAACAAAAAACGAAATAGCGGACGAACTCAGCTTTGGCAAAGTGCGTTCGGCGGATCACGGAATGCTGTCAAAATCAAGTCTCCATTCAAAGTTCGCGAGGACTGTACACTCTGGTGCAGTCTGTTTGGCTGCATGCCATGCGTCTTTGTGTTGGGCGCAAGATCTTCAACCTGCCATGCCTCTTTATTCCACTTCCTCGGATCAGGGGGCAATCGAATCGCAGGAGATGGAAAGTCGGCTCGAGACACTGAACGTTCGAATTCGTAAACTAGAGGAGACGAGCAAAGAATCAGGCAAAGCCAAAAGCAAACCGGCCAGTTCCTCGAGCGAAGTCCCATCGGATAAATGGAATGTGAAACTGGGCGGGCATATTCAAACAGACTTTGTCACCTGGGCGAACGCGGACCCTTCGATTCCAAATACACAAAACTATGCAAACTTTCGAAGACTCCGTTTGCTGGCCGACGGAGAAGGCTACGACAGCTACGACTTTCGACTGCAATTGACGCTCGAACCCGAAGGCGAAACCACGGCCTTCACGGCGACCGGACTAGTGAAAGATGCGTACTTCTCGCTCAATGACATACCTGGGCTGGGGCGATTTCGAATCGGTCACTTCTTCG
>Ga0207937_1000205_pt1 | contig 21044 bp, 10 predicted proteins | sample LakMenEpi04Sep11_FD_150668 | JGI IMG/M metagenome (GOLD analysis project Ga0207937, IMG submission 150668) | Freshwater microbial communities from Lake Mendota, WI - 04SEP2011 deep hole epilimnion (SPAdes) | ecosystem: Environmental > Aquatic > Freshwater > Lentic | place: Lake Mendota, Madison...
GTTCAAGCTCTCGTAGAACGGAGTAATCGTCCAGTACGTAAAACCCTCGACCAAACGTGGCACACACCAAGTCGTTTTCTCGCTTCTGAATGGCAAGATCACGCACCGGAATGGTTGGCATTCCATTCGAAAATTTATGCCACTTTCCTCCCGCATCCAACGAGGTGAAAACACCGAACTCGGTTCCTAGAAACAACAGATTCGCCTTCACATGATCTTGTTCGATACGCCAAACCAAATGACGGTCTGGCAAATTCGAAGCGATACTGGTCCAAGTGCGACCTCGGTCCGTGCTCTTGAGCAAATACGGTTTGTAATCTCCGGTCTTGTGATGATCCAGGCAGGCGTAAACGGTGTTTGCATCATATCGATCCGCTTTCACATCGTTGACAAATGCTCCTTCCGGAACATCAAAGAACCGATCGACTTTTCGCCAAGATTTGCCTGCATCTTCAGATACTTGGATAAGCCCGTCGTCTGTGCCGACATACAGGAGTCCTTCGACAACGGGTGATTCGCTGACGGAAGTGATATTGCCATAGGCGCTCATCGCTAACAGGTCATAGCCCGCATCGATCCCCCAGACTCTTCCCATGACTGGCAGTTTCCAACGATCTTGCCCTTTGGACAAATCGGGACTGATGGTTGTCCATGAATCGCCACGGTCATCGCTTCGGTGCAGTTTTTTGCTTCCGAAGTAGATACGTTTAGGATTGTGAGGACTGAGGAGGATGGGGGAATCCCAATTGAATCGCAAGTCCTCTTCGCCGGCTGCAGGTTGCGGTCTGATGGATATCGATTCTCCCGTCTTTCGATCAAATCTTGCAATCATCCCTTGCTGGGACTCGCAGTAAAGGATGTTCGGATCAGTCGGATCGATGGCATTGTCATGTCCATCGCCACCGATCGTAATCTGCCAGTCGGTGTTCGTGATCCCCTGAACAAACCGAGTCGCCACAGGGCCGTACTGCGAGTTGTTATCCTGGGTGCCACCCACTACATGGTAGAAAGGCAGATCGTAGTCGACGTCGACTTTGTAAAACTGAGTCAGGGGCAAATTGCCAAAGAAAGAATACGTTGCGCCGAAATCATTGGAACGATAAACACCACCATCGCAACCCACCAACAAGAAGTCCTTATCGTTCGGATGAAACACGACCGCATGGTTATCCACATGTTTCGATCCTCGCTCAATAGGTTCAAACGTCTTTCCCCCATCGAGGCTTCGTACCAACGTATCGTTCGCGTGATAGATCACATCGAATCGATGAGGATCCAAATAAATTTCTTGATAGTAGTGAGGTCCCGTCCCGCCGGAAACGAAAGAACTCCGCTTTTCCCACGACTCACCTGCATTGGTGCTGCGATAGAATCCACCTTCGCGGTTGACGGTTTCAACCGAAGCATAAACGACGTTGTTATCTTGAGGGGAAACACCCAATGCAATTTTCCCTTTGTCGCCACCAGGGATGCCATTCGTGAGCTCTTTCCATGTGGCTCCCGCATCCGTCGATTTGAAGATACCGGATTCAGGGCCGGTATTCAGCAAAGCCCAAACGGTCCGATGCCGTTGATGCGTCGCCGCATAGATCACGGACGGATTCTTGGGATCGATCACGATGTCTGTTACACCGCAGTATGGACCTTTGCTTAGGATGTTGTTCCAGGTTGCCCCGCCGTCGGTCGTCTTAAACAGCCCTCGCTCTCTTCCTGGGGACCATAGGGGACCTTGCACAGCGACATAAACCGTATCGGAATTCGAGGAGTCGACGACGATCTTGCTGATGTGTTCCGAATGAGCGAGCCCGACATTCCTAAATGACTTGCCACCATCGTTGCTTCGGTAAATGCCGTCGCCAAATCCGATATGTCTGCCGCCGACGTTCTCGCCTGTTCCGACCCAGACCGTATCGGGACGATTGGGGTCGATCGTGACACATCCGATCGAGTAAGACGATTGCGAATCGAAGATTGGGGTGAACGTGGAACCCGCGTTCGTGGTTTTCCAAACTCCCCCCGATCCGGCCGCGACGTACCAAACATTCGGATTCGATGCGTCCAGAGCGATATCGGCGATGCGGCCTGACATCAACGCAGGTCCGATCCCCCGAAACTTGAGCGAGCCCAAAAGTTCGGGCACTCGAGATTCCATCGCTGTTTTCGAGACATCTGCTTTCTTCTCGTCCAGCTTCGGAGTGGACGATGCTTCTTGAGCCAAGCTGAACGTCGGAGCGAATAAACAAAGAACGAACGAAGCAAACCACAATTTCATGGGACAATCAATTCTTAAAGCAACTGTGCTGAGATGGATCGCATAGAGGATGACTCGATTGTCACTCCTCATGAAAGAAGTTCAACGGTCCATAAGATCGGTTTCTGCAAATTCTCGAAGATTCTTGACTCGAAGCAGAGATTGGCTCAGCCGAAATCACAATCCTCGAATTCGTTTCGACAAATCTGGGCTGTCGGAATACTGGCGAGCCACATTGGTGATATACGCTCGACGTTTGGTCAACTCAAAACCATCGTTGGTCTCAATCAAGCCCAACTCGAAAGCCAATCGGTCGGAATGACCTGGCAAGATGACACGCCAATCAAACGGGATACGACCGGGCCTAAGTTTATTGACGTGATCAACAAGATTCGTGGTGCAATTGTTGTCGATCAAATCGTAAAACTCTGGCTCGCGTTGTAGTTTGTTTGTCCTCGCCAGCATATCGACAAGCAGATCTTGGACCTGGTCCGGTGTAGCGCGCCCGCGATAGAGATAGACTTCAACGTTTCGAACGTTGGTACGCAGTGGAATCACATCTCGTTCATCGGCAATCACATAGATAAGCTCGAACTTATCGGTAAAGCCTCCGATGGGCGAGTAAGACTCACCGCGATCGAGCCTGGCTTCGACGGAGATCGTAAAATAACGTCCATCACTCAATCCGAAACTGAGCATCGTGTGCGCTAGCAACGTGGTTTCTTTGAACGGCACTACGACGAAATCAATCGTCTTCACATCGTCCAGTTTGAATCTCATGTCGTAGTGACGTACGTCGTAATCCTCTTCCGTTCGATAACGACAGTTGCGAACATGTCGGATGATGATTTGATTCCCATCAAACTCCGCAAACGGAAGAATCGCAAGATCAGGACGCCATATGCGATTGGTCGCCGTCGCCTGCTTCCTTTTAAACGGCGATACATTGGACACTCGTTCGCCAATTCTCATCCTCGGATCCACGATCGCACTACTGCAACCGAGGACACAGAACGCGATGCAAAATGCGACGATGAACAACGGCCAAGACGCATTGCGGCTTTTGGGTTGTTTCATCATTCACCTCGCAAAAAGACAGACTCGATTTGCGAGAGTGATAGCATTTCATCGTTTGCTAAGTCAATGTCATTTCCTACTTTGCAAAGAGTTGCTCCTTCAGAAATGCGTATGCCAATGCCTGCATAAACGCGGACTGTTTGTTATTCGCCGCACCGCCGTGCCCTCCCTCGATATTCTCGTAATAGAGAACATCGTGACCTTGTTCCTCCATGCGAGCCATCATTTTGCGCGCATGCCCGGGATGGACGCGGTCGTCGCGAGTCGACGTCGTAAACAATACACTCGGGTATTTCTTGCCACCGGAAACATTGTGGTAAGGGGAAAACGTCTTGATGTAAGACCATTGCTCGGGAATATCTGGGTTGCCATACTCGGCCATCCACGAGGCACCCGCGAGGAGTTTGTTGTAACGTTGCATATCCAACAACGGTACTTGGCAAACAACAGCCTTAAAGAGATCTGGATACAGCGTCATCATGTTTCCAACCAGCAGACCACCGTTTGATCCTCCTTGGATGCCGAGCTTCTCGGCTTTGGTCACTTTTCGTTCGAAGAGATCTTTTGCCACGGCAGCAAAGTCCTCGTAGGCTCGAAGTCGATTCTCTTTGAGTGCCGCTTGGTGCCAGCTCGGACCATACTCTCCACCACCACGAATATTCGCGACGACATACACGCCACCGAGTGTTGTCCAAGCTCGTCCGACCGACGCGCTATAGTTTGGCTGAAGCGAAATTTCGAATCCACCGTAGCCGTAAAGTAACGTAGGATTGGAACCATCCAACACAATGCTCTCTTTCGCTACCATGAAGTATGGGACTCGCGTACCGTCGGCACTCTTGGCAAAGTGCTGCGAGATCTTCAATCCCTTGGCATCGAAGAACGATGGAAGTTCTTTGATCTTCTCAGGTGCTTTTCCGATTGTTCCCATAGCGAGTGTCGTCGGAGTCAAATAGTCGGTCGTCGTCATAAAGTAGTCGTTCGATTCGTCGCTATCGATCGCAGACACATTGACGGTGCCGAAAGCGGGCGCACCCACCATCGGTTCTCGTTGCCAACCTTTGTCTGTAGGCTTCAAGACAAAGATACGATTCTTCACATCTTCGAGGATGTTGAGGATGGCAAAATCTTTGGTAAAGCCAAAACTCGACAAGGCGGTTGTCGGGCTAGGCTCGAAGACCACTTCTAGTTTGCCAGTTCCGGCCAGAAAATCATCAAACTTGGTAAACAACAATGAACCTGCTTTATAGACTTTGTCTCCCAAATCCCAATCATCTCGCAGTTCGATAGCCAGAGTCCCTCGGGACACCGATTTGTTTGCGGTGTTGGGCACATCGACTTTGATTAGCTTGGCATTCGCATCGAGGACATAGAGTTCATCGTTGTAGAAGGCGATATTGCGTGAGACATAGTTGCGTTCGAAGCCTGGGGAATCGTCATGCATCGCCATGACCGACATGTCTTGTTGTTTGCCTTCGTAGATAATCTCCGCTGTTTCGATAGGCGTTCCTCGCTTCCAACGCTTAGCAATCCGTGGATAACCAGAGTCTGTCATTGCACCGGTGCCAAAGTCTGTTTGCACAAAGACGCTATCTCGGTCAATCCAACCCATCGACCCTTTCGACTCAGGACGCGAGAATCCATCTTTGACAAACGACTTGGTAGACACATTGAATTCGCGAGTGACATCGGCATCCGCCCCACCGCGCGAGAGAGTAATCAATGCTAAGTCATACTTGGGACGCAATAGACTCGCCCCTTTCCAAACCCAGTTCTCGTTTTCTTCTTTGGAGAGTTGATCCAAATCGAGAATGATCTCCCAACTCGGTTCAGCTTTCTTGTACTCGGCTAATGTCGTCCGGCGCCATAACCCGCGAACATTCTTTTTGTCGCGCCAGAAGTTGTAATAGTAGTCACCTTGCTTTCCGACGAATGGAATTCTCGCATTCGAGTCGAGGATCTCGAGAAGATCCGATTCCAGTTTCTGGAACTCTGGCGATTTGGTTAGTTTGTTCAGCGAGCGTTCGTTGCGCTGCTTGACCCAATCGATCGCCTTGTCTCCTGTGACATCCTCTAGCCAAACAAAAGGATCTTGAGACGACACGGCGGAATCTTGAGTCATGGCAGGGGATGCGGAAAGTGTCAACGAAGCAATGCTAACCAGGGGAAGCAAAAGAGATCGAAATCGAGACCGATGCATATCGTAAGCCCTCGAAAGTGCGGGTAATCGGAGTTCAACTGGGATTGGAGACAGTACCGAAAAGTCTCCAAAAGTACGCTGATTGTAGCGTTTTCTGGAAGCGATTCCGCGAGGTGCGACAAAAGTCTCGCGGCCCGATTCAAAAAGCGATATCATGATCGTTGCAGGCGTTTGATGGATCGCATCTTCTGCTTCTATTCCTAAATGAGTTACGGCTATGGTATTACAAGCTCGTTGGGTCCTCGTGTTGCGCAGCAGGTTAGTGTTGACCGTTGCAGTGGCGTTCGGAGTTTCATCATGCTACAGCTCGGTGTTTGGCCAAACTCGCACTGACACTCAGAAAACGGAACGTCTTCGAGATCAATTCCGATCGGGTCGATACGAGTCGAGCGTGCAGTTGCTGAACCAATTGCCCGCCGAACAACGCCTCCCATGGCTAAGCGAGTTTCGAAATTCTCCCGCGTACAGATCGAGCGGTTCGGGCTACCCATCTAATGATTCATCTGGTAACGCATCCGCTCCCAGCATGCCTCCGGCTGGGGCCAGCATGCCTCCGGCTGGAGGTGGTGCGATTGCGAATTACGATGAGCTCATGAATCTCATCGAAACCACCATCGATGGAAACTGGGCCAACGCCGGCGGTACATCGACGATGCTACCGTATCGCAACGGTGTACGGGTCAATCCAGAGGGAATCATCGAGCGAATCGATCCTAATGGACAAGCGTCTCGTCAACTCCATGGAAAAAACCGACCCAAAGCCGATTTGAAGTATCTGGGAGATTGGCAAGAGCCGAGCAATCTTCGCTGGGTTTCGCTGCATCAACTCGATGCTATGCTCTCCAGGCATCATGAAGCTGGATCCAAGGCCAACGTTTCGATGGAGCTGCTCGCTGGTATTTGCCGGATCGATTATGTCGCGTTCGATGCCGAAGCAAACGAATGGTTGTTAGGTGGCCCCGCAGGCGATCTCGTGACCAGCGACGACGGAGAACTCGTGAACCGATCGTTGCGGCTTCCCCCGGTGTTGTTGGAAGATTTGCTATGCATCGCACCTCATGTCTTCGCTGGCCGAGGTGAGTTCGGTTGCTCCATCGACCCGAATCGAGAACGACTCGTGCGAGCTTATCAATTTGCCAATACGAGCAACTCGCAACGGGCCCTGCAACGCAATGCGAATCGATGGGTCGAGCTTTGGCGAAAAGAACTTGGCATGCAACAAGCCAATATCATCGGACTGTCTACCGACTCTCCCACGGGTTTTGCGTTGCTGATCGCAGATGCCCAAATGAAGCGAATGGGTATGGGGATCGATTCATTGCCCGCTCCCGTAAAGTCGTATTGGCATGAGGTAGACATTCATCAGCAGCGAATCGATAGTGGTATGGTGAGGTGGTGGTATACCCTCTCCGATGTGAAGATACCGATGGATCCGAACCGAAAAATCTATGTGCTAGAAAAGAGCAATATCAAAGTCCAAAGTGAAGCTCAACGAATCAACGAACAAGGGCAACGCGTCGTAGCAACGTCGCCCGATTTGGCAGCGGACACGTTCGCTCGCAACTTCACACAGCACTTCGACAAAATTCAGGAAAGCTACTCGATCCAAGGTAGATTGAGACACATCTTTGATTTGGCAGTCGCGATGGAGATTATCCGATCTCAGATCGAGTCCGGGGTTGGTAAGCCGTTTGCCGTTCTATCCGACCTCGAGATGCAGCCAAGAATGACGTGCGCCCCGCGTGAATTGGATTCCATCGCCGCAACGCACAAATCGCAGAATGGAACAACATTCGCCGTAGTGAGTGGCGGCGTGTCTATCTCCACGTCGGGAGTCTTCAAAAAACTGACACGCGACCGTTCCAAAACCAATCCGATCGTCATGAAGAGTTGGAACGATGGAGCAGCGAAACAATCTCAGTTAAATGAGCCAAATGGGCCAGTCACAGACGAGCCTTTTTGGCGATAGGTTGGGGCTACCAATACTCAATAACTGGTAGCGAAAATGTTAGCAGGATTACCGATTCGGTATCTCATTAACCGTATAGTACGCATTGCGATGCAGGAGTTCTTCTTGGCTGATAGAACGAAGTAGCCCAAGATCAAATTCATAGACAAACCCTTGCTCTAGCTTTTCAAGCTTGACTTGGGCCGAGAGTCCGTCTTCAGCCAGCATGACAGCCAAAACTGGGGGTTTTTGTTTCTCTATCTCAGGGCCACCATACGCGCCATGATAAGGATGCGTGAAGGCGGAGATAGCGTAGGTCTCTTTTGAGCCTCCCGTAGTCTTATCGACTGGCTTCGTAAATGTGACTTTAAACCCGTCCGGTTCGATGGTGACGCGGTTGACTTCGAACGGCATCTTGCCACTCCAGTCGATCCTTTCCAATGCATACGGCTTGATCCCGCGAACGGGCCATCCACGATTCGTACCTCCACACAGCAGCTTTCCTTCCGATGTAAACTCGACATTCAGAATACCCGTGGAAAGGCCTTCTCGAAAGGGATAGCACGCTCCCTGCCATACGCCATTGATCTGCTCCGTGGTGGCTCGCATCACAATAGATTGTGTATAATCACCTAGAAATAATTGATTCTCAAATGGGCCAAATTTCCCCTGCGTTTGATCGACCGTGAATCCAGTGATCGAACGCCCCATGCGAATGTAGGGGAAAATCACGGCATACGGCACCAGTTGCTTGACTCGGTTCTTCTCGGTTGCAATGCGATTCCCGGGCTTGGGCTTCTCAGGAACGGGCCCCAATTCGGGCGCGTACTTGTACCATTCGAAGCTAGCGGGGTGTCCATGAAAACTACCGGGCGATACTGCCTTTAGACTACAAGAACAGTTCCATGGCCCTTGGCTCTCGATATAGAAAAGGGCACCATGTTCGTCTCGACCGATTCCTGCGGGGCTTCGCAATCCACTGGCATAGGCCGTCGACTTGCCATCGGGTGATACCTTCATCACAAATCCACGATTCAATGCGTACGAATTGTAGGATTCCGATAAACCCAACGTGACAAACTGAGTTCCATCCGCGTCCGGTTTTGATCCGAATGCATACTCATGATAGTTCGCATACCCCCAAGCATCGGAAATCGTTTCAAAACGATCCGCAACACCATCGTTGTTCGAATCACTCACGCGAGTGAGCTCGCAACTCTGTGTAACTCGGAATGCGTTGTCTTTCCAAGCCAACCCAAAGATTTCATCTAAACCTGTTGCAAAGCGATGAAACGATGGTGTAGGCTTCATGGCATCGACTCCATCGAGAATATAGATCTCGCCATGTCGCGTCCCCACCGCGATACGGCGGTCAGGCAATACTGCAAACGCACCCGCTTCGATGACAAGTTCGGGTGGCATCGGAATATTCACAATGGGATAAAACTCCCGTTCTCGTGCTTCCGTACCCCAACGTTCACCAACTTCTTCGGCTAGTGACGTCGCCGTTTGCATTGGCAAAAGCAGGAACAAGAACGCCAGGAGTCGCATGCAATTATCGTTTTTCATAAGGCTCATAGAGTAACTCGAGTGATGACTTGCCTTGGGGAATGTCTAAGTGCAACAACAATTCGAAGCGATTTGGATCGTCCGCGACAGGTCTCAATTTCGTTTCTATCGCAGGGACGGTTAACTGCATGCGACCTGATCGGAACCGCTGCTCAGACTCTTTGGTGATGTCACCCACCAACGCTCGAAACAAAACAGATTGCTGCACCGGAGAGCTGAGCTGAATAGATCGATTTATTTGTAGACGTTCACCAGATTTGGTGGCCACGGATCGGTCCTCGATATCGATAGTTCCGCTACGATACATAAAGGTCGGTACAGATATTTCATCTAGGAAGTAGCCTCGAAATTGATAGCCGACATTCTTGGGATACAGCGGGTCTGGATTGAGGCGAGCTTCTTTGGTCATCACGGGTAGGAGGGGCCAAGGTGCAGTCTCATCTGCAAGCTTCACAAACGAGACATCTTGGGCCAACGCAATTGGCTCGCTGGAAGGGTTGAAATCGCCGGACCCTTGCCCGTTCCAATTGACACCGATAAAGTCACCAACCCATATCGCAGACAACGTTCCCGTCTCGGCATTGAACGCATAGCTTATCCTCTCAGGAAAGCCGACTGCAATCCCGCGAAAGCCGGCAATACGACTTCGTCCGCGATACGTTCGCGTCTGTTCGCCGACCGTGAGTTTGGTACTAATGTTTCGAATACCGGATGGATCCGCTGCCGAAGTACCAAGCGACAGATAGTACCAGATTGCTTCGATCTGCATGTCGGTATTCCCATCCAAGATCGTCTTGTGCGCAGCGATACCATCCGACCAGGAATAGGGCATGACGATCCGCGGACGCAATGAGCCCGGGTTGCGTACGAACCGATTAAACCATTTGGATTGCAACCGTTGGTACGAAGTCATGAGATCGATCCCCTTGTTAATCGGAGAAGGTTTGCCATTGAAATTGTGGCACGCAACGCAGTTCACTCCCTTGTCACCCAACAATTCTCGACCCGCGCTGCGAAGCAGTTTCTCCCGTTCACGTTCCTTCTCCGTTCTACCTTCTGGCTTGGGAATATCGATGTCCGCACCTTCGAGGACATCGATCCCCGCCAGGATATCGGGCAAGTGCTTCAAGTTGTCAGCGCCATACTGCGGCATGCGCGTCGCCATATAGGGTCGAACGCTTTCGCCATCGAAGAGCACTTTCTTCAACCATGCAGGTTGCAATTTCGCACCGACCAACGTGAGTGGAGGAGGAATGCGACCATCCTCACCTAAATTCTTTTCGCTGGTTTCGAAGTATGGATTGTGGGTCTCGTGCACACCTCCGTAATCACCTCGAATATGGCATGCGATACAGTTGAAAGCTGTGAGCGTCTTTGCCACAACAACTTCCTCTGAAACTTCAACGGGTCTCGCCTTCGATTGTTGCCTGAGCGAAGCGAGAATGGCTTGCGACTGAGCCGGCTCGAGTTGATACTGCGGGCTTGGTCCGTTGTCTTTCGAAAGACACCCCATTGCACCGTCCAGGTTTTTGATGGGGCCTACGGGCGTAGGAGCTGCAATGCCGGGAAGCGTATGGCACGCGGCGCAACGCAGTTCTTCAAAATACTGCCGCCCTTTAGTGATCATTGACTGTTGAGGTATCAGTGCCTTCGCTTCCTGCGGTTTATCGCCAAGGAGATATTCAGCAATCGAGAGAGACTCTGCGGGCGTCAGCTTCATATCCGGCATGCGGCCGGAGCTTCGAACATGAAGGGGCTGGAACAAAAATTCGCTTAGCGACTTGGTACTGTACTTCAACGAGACATGGCCGAGGCCGTAGGAGATCGGCCGAAACTTTTTCTTGACCTTTGCTGGCTCCTCATCCTCGTCTTCGTCCTGGTCTTCTTTTCGAACGGAAGCCGATGACGCATCGGAATGAGCTTCCAGGGGACCGTGGCAAGCGACACAACCAACCGAATGATAGAGTGCGCGACCTACTTTGAAATCAAGCTTGTCGGTGGCATCAGGTTGAAACGTGGATTTTGATTGAGAGACCAGGAAATGGGTCAACGACTCGGCAATGGACTCCCTTTCCGACGCAGGACGAGCAGCCAGAACGTTTGGCATGGTCGTGGACGCGTGCATCGATGTGGGTGAGGCGAGAAAACGCCGAAGGTACTCGGGCGAGATCCGCGAACCAGCGTCCTTCAAATCAGGAGCCGCTTTTTCGAACAATGGATCGCGAGGAATAGCGTTATGGCACGCGGCACATCGAAGCTCTGCAACGAGTAACTCCCCAGATTGCGTTTGATTCAATGGATGATTGCCAAGTAATGACGGGTCCCCCATCTGCGCCGATACACAGTTAGGAAGCAGCGAGAAAAGACCAATCACTAACATTTTCCAGTCCATTGGATATGAGCAGATGCTCCGCATAGATATTCTGTTCATTCGTCGAAATAGCTTTATAGGAACGGGTGTACTTGTCGAAACCGAGCGAGCGAATTGCACAGCAGGCAATCCTCGTGTTTCTGGAAAAATTTGGCCAAGCTTTATGAAGAGCATCGCTGGTCCTTCAACCTAATTGCCAAGACCTAAGCCAGAATGTCAGTGATGACCTTGGCACCTTCGACGCCGCTGAGTTTTGCATTCAAGCCTTGGAATTTGAAACTGAATGCATTGTGATCGATGCCCAATTGTTGCAGCATCGTCGCGTGCAAATCGTGCACGGTGGTCAAGTTCTCGACAACACCATATCCTAGCTCGTCGGTTGCTCCGTATACGAGGCCGCCCTTGATACCCGCACCTGCAAGCCAAACGGTCATGGCTTTATTGTGGTGGTCTCGACCGTTACTACCTTGCGACATCGGAGTTCGCCCGAATTCGCCAGCCCAGACGATCAAGGTGTCTTGCAACATCCCTCGCTGTTTGAGGTCGTTGATCAGTGCCATACATGGTCGATCGATCTCGTTCGCTTTTTGTTCGACCCCTTCCTTCACACCTGAATGATGGTCCCAATCTTTGTGATAAAGCTGGATAAATCGAACACCGCGTTCCGCAAGTCGTCTGGCCAATAGGCAATTCGAGCCGAACGATCCATCGCCTGGTGTGCAACCATACAATTCCAGCATCTTTGCATCTTCGTTTCGCATATCCATCAGCTCTGGCACGCTGGATTGCAATCGGAATGCCATTTCATATTGCGCGATTCGTGTCGCGATCTCAGGGTCATGGACGGTCGACTCGTAGTGTTGGTTCAGTGCATTGATCGCGGCAACGTCTCCTTGTTGTCGGTCCTGCACGATGCCGGGGGGATTGTTCAAATAGAGAACCGAATCTCCTTTGGACCGCAACTGCACTCCTTGATACTTCGATGGCAAAAAGCCACTGCTCCATTGCCGCCCGGCGATCGGTTGATTTTGCCCACCTTTTCCGAGCGATGTGAGGACGACAAATCCGGGCAAATCTTCCGCTTCGGAACCGAGCCCATACGTAACCCATGCACCCATACTGGGGCGACCTGCGATCTGCGAGCCAGTGTTCATGAACATGTGGGCTGGATCATGATTGATCGCATCTGTCGTCATCGACCGAACTAGGCAGATGTCATCGATTACGGAACCGATGTGTAGAAAAAGCGAACAAATTTCGGTACCGTTCTTTCCAAACTTGGAGAACGGATGTTGAGGTGCAAAGCACTTGAGCTTTTGGCCCTGCAACTGCGCCAACTGTTGCCCTTTGGTCATCGACTCGGGCATGGGCTGGTCATGCATCTCGGCTAGTTTTGGTTTCGGGTCAAAGGTCTCGAGTTGCGAAGGCCCCCCCGCCATTGACAACCAAATCACACGTTTCGCGCGTTGAGGCAAAGTGAGTTTTTCCAAGACGCCACGCGGAGGAGCAGCGTTCGCGTTTTGGATTGAACCCATTGGCTGAATCAACGATGCCAATGCAACCGCCCCGAGCCCCTGAGAAGTACGTCCGAGGAAAAGTCTTCTCGCCTGCAAATCATCGGGAGTCATGTTCATAGTAAGATATCTTTCACAATACGCGCAGCTTCGACACCCGTTAATCGAGCATCGAGCCCTTGGAATTTGTAACTAAAGGAGGTGTGCTCGATTCCGAGCAAATACAGCATCGTGGCATGCAAATCGTGAACTGTCATCACGTTCTCGTTGGCTGCATATCCGAGTTCATCCGTTGCCCCATAGACGAAGCCGGGCCGCACTCCTGCACCAGCAAGCCAAATAGACATCGCTTTATTGTGATGATCGCGGCCAGCAGGACCTTTGTTCGATTGCTTCATCGGCGTTCGGCCGAACTCTCCCGCCCAGACAACCAGTGTCTCGTCGAGCATTCCTCGATGCTTGAGATCCGTAAGGAGCGCGGCACATGCACGGTCTACTTCTTTGGCTCGCAGAGGCAACTCTTCTCGCAACAAACTGTGATGATCCCAGTCGCGATGATACAACTGGATAAATCGAGTCCCCCGTTCCGCAAGACGTCGAGCCAATAAACAATTCGAAGCAAAGGAACCATCCCCAGGCTGGCAACCATACGACTCGAGTGTCTTAGATGATTCGTTTCGAATATCCACCAAGTCGGGCACGCTGGTCTGCATTTGAAATGCCATTTCGTATTGAGAGATACGTGTGGCAATCTCTGGGTCGCGAGCGGTCAAGTCATGTTGGCGATTGAGCGAGGCAATCGCTTCCACATCGCGAGACTGGATTCCTGCACTGATACCAGGTGGATTCTGTAGATAAAGGACCGGATCTCCTTTGCTTCGCAGCAATACCCCTTGATGCTTGGACGGCAAGAAACCATTGTTCCATTGACGAGCCGCAATCGGTTGGGGCGTGCGTCCTTCCCCTGTCGAGATCATGACTACGAAACCTGGCAAATCTTCCGTCTCTGCCCCCAGTCCATACGTGAGCCATGAACCCATACTCGGACGCCCAGCAATCTGAGAGCCCGTATTCATGAACATGTGAGCTGGATCATGATTAATGGCCTCGGTCGTCATGGATTTGACGATACAAATCTCGTCCACCATGGATCCAATGTGAGGCAGCAGCTCCGATAGTTCTGTTTGATTTTTGCCAAAGCGCTGGAATCGAAATTGCGGTCCCTTGCAAACGAGAGCTTGTCCCTGGAGTTGTGCTAGTTGTTGTCCTCGCGTGAAGGAATCTGGCATCGGTTTGCCATCCATCGACGCAAGTTTCGGTTTGTAATCAAAGAGCTCCAATTGCGATGGTCCGCCTGCCATCGTCAACCAAATAACTCGCTTCGCTTTCGGGGCGTAGGGAAGCGATCGTAGCACTCCCCGCGTGCGATCCTCCAACGTTCGAACCGCGAGAGACGGTTGAGCCATACACGCAAATGCAATGGAGCCAAGAACACTGGACGAGCGTCGCAGGAACGATTGTCGGTTCATGGCTTGGGTCGATTGGGGTGCGAATTGCATGATCGTGCCGATGGGATGCTTTGCTTAAGATCTCGTAATCGTCTCGTGTAAATTGAGCAAGACGCGAGTCACATGCGTCCAAGCTGCCAATTCTGTGAGCTCGGTTCCCTCGGGAATCGGTGCAATTCCAACCTTGAGCAATTGAGCTGCGGATTTTGGATCGTCGCGGTAAGCGGCTCGGCGATCGATCAACAGTTTCTGAATGGTTGCGAATTCGCTTTCCGTGGGCTCACGTTGTAGTGCACGTTGCCATGCGCGGCGTAGCAACTCATCATCGCTACCCGATTTTTCGTGTAGTACATTTACTGCGAAGACACGGGCAGCTTCCACATACGTTGGGTCGTTCAACAAGACGAGCGCTTGCTGCGGGATATTCGAGCGATTGCGTTCGGCACAGCACTCTTCGCGCGTTGGTGCATCAAAAGCTAGCATGCTGGGATGCAAGAAGCTACGTTGCCACCAAGTGTACAGGCCGCGTCGATACTGCGATTCTCCAGCATCGGCGGGATATATCCGACGCGGAAAATTGAGATTGTCCCAATAGTCTTCCGGTTGATACGGCTTGACGCTGGGGCCACCCACTTTCGCAATCAACAACCCGGATATTGCGAGGGCATTGTCACGTACCAGCTCTGCTTCTAATCGGTAAGTACTTTGTCGAGCAAGTTCTCGATTGTACGGATCGGTCGCCAACGCTTCTGGCGATGCAATGGAACTCTGTTGATACGTTGAGCTAGTTACAATTGCACGAACCATGTGTTTCATGTCCCAGCCACTATCCATGAACTCGCAAGCGAGCCAATCGAGCAGTTCCGGATTAACAGGAGGTTCACCTTGTGCACCGAGATCGTCGAGTACTTTGCTCAGTCCCATCCCGAAGAATTGTTTCCAAAGTCGGTTCATCACGGTACGACTGGTGAGAGGATTGTCGCGGGAGACAATCCATCGCGCCAAGTCGAGGCGAGTCAATTGCGTTTCTCCGCTCGAGGACTGCACTTTCGATTGAACTAAGTACTGCGGCAGCGCTGGTTTCATCACTTCGCCGCTTTCATCCATCCAGTCTCCGCGCGGGAGAATCCTTACGGTGCGTTTGTCTTTTGTGCTTGTGCTGACCAAGCATTTTGGAAGAGCATTGTAGAGCGAATCCTTTGCCGATTGGGCTTTTGCGAGCGCGTCGCGTTGCTCTTGGAACAAGGAAGTCGCTTGCGACAAGAAATAATCGCGGACGGTATCGGTCTCATTCTTTTTGCGATCCTTTGTCGATTTTTCCAGCGCTTTGGCAACGATCTTGGCTCGGTCTTTGGCTTCTTTGCTGGCCTTGGAATCCTCTTTTAGTTCGGGGAGAGTGATCGAGTACCGAGCGATATCTGACTCCCATTGTTGTTGCGCAGAGTCGAGTTGCTTTCGAATCGCATCGTATTCTTTTTGAGCCTTGGCAAGCGAAGCTTCCAAATCGGCAAGACTTTTCTCTTGGTCCGGAGTCTTGATCGCCATCCCGTCTTCGCGTTTGCCAATGATCGGCTCTTGGATATCGGCGAAGAATGCGCCGAGAGCATAAAAGTCCCGCATGGTGAACGGATCAAATTTATGGTCGTGGCATTGTGCGCAACCTGTTGTTTGTCCAAGCCATGCGGCCCCCACTGCGCGTACGCGATCGGTGAGCATTCGCTGTTCGTAATCTTTTGGTTGGGCCCCACCCTCTTCGGTGCTTAGCAACAGTCGATTGAAGGCAGATCCAATGAGAGTCGACTGATTCTTGTCGGGAAGCAAATCACCAGCGATCTGCTCGATCGAAAATCGGTCGAAGGGTTTGTTCTCATTGAAGGATTGGATCACCCAATCGCGATAAGGCCAGACATTGCGAGGATTGTCGCTGTGATAACCAATGGTGTCTGCAAAGCGCACGACATCCAACCATCCGATAGCCATTCGCTCGCCGTAATGGGGGTTGTGCAATAATTGCTCGACGAGCTTGTCGTATGCGTTTGCAGACGAGTCGTTCACAAACGCCGCAACTTGCTCTGGCGTCGGGGGTAAACCGACAAGGTCGGCATAGAGACGGCGGATCAAAACCCTTCGATCCGCTGGGGCGGACGGTTTCAGACCGATTTTCTCTAGGCGACTTTGAACGAGCGTATCGATGGCGTTTTTGCCTGGTGGAATCGACGCTTTGATAGGCTTTTCATAGGACCAATGCAATTGGTACTCGGCACCTTGTTCGATCCAAAGCCGGAGTGTTTCCTTTTGTTGTTCGGTAAGTTTCTTGTGAGACTCGGGAGGTGGCATCACTTCGGACGCATCCTTCGACAAGATTCGTTCGATCAGTTTGCTTTCCGCGGACTTGGAGGGAACGATCGCCTTGAGATGGATCGCTTCTTCGCGTATGTCTAATCGCAGATCTGCTTCGCGATGATTCTTGTCGGGACCGTGACAAAAGAAACAATTGTCCGAGAGTATTGGCCGGATGTCTCGATTGAACTCGATCTTCTCCGCAGCAATCGCGATACTTTCGCATTGCGTGATACCAAAGGCTGCGTAAATGAGAGAAAAGACAACATGAAATACAGATGGTTTGATCATAGTTGGCAGGATTGGTTTTCTGGCTCGGCAATGGGCTAGGAAAACTTCCAACCCGCGCCGAGAGTCTCTTTTTGAATTTGAGTAAGCTCTCGGATCCCTTGCTTGGCAAGCTGGATCAAAGATGCAAGTTCCGCATCGTCAAAGGTAGCTTCTTCGCCGGTTCCTTGGAGTTCGATGAAGCGACCTCCGCCGGTCATCACAACATTCATATCAACATCTGCTTTCACATCGCGAGCATAGTCGAGATCTAAGGTGGGTGCTCCATCGACAATGCCTACGCTGATGGCAGCAACGCTGGCACGCAGGGGATAGGCATCCGATGTTGCGTCTTGGAATACGGTGTTGACTGCATCGACGAGAGCAATAAAGCCACCCGTGATTGCAGCCGTACGTGTTCCACCGTCTGCTTGAAGCACATCGCAATCGATCGTAAGCGAACGTTCACCGAGTTTGGACAAATCCGCAACGGCTCGAAAGGATCTGCCGATCAAGCGTTGAATCTCGGTAGTACGTCCGTCTACCTTTCCGGACCTCTCCCGCGATTTACGGGGAGAAGTGCTTCCAGGCAACATATTGTACTCAGCTGTGATCCAGCCTTTTCCGCGGCCGACCATCCAATCCGGTACACGATCTTCGAGGCTCGCCGTGCACAGAACCACGGTATCGCCGCAGCGGTACAGGACGCTACCCGGAGTTGTTTTCGTAAAGTGCCGTTGGATCGATACCGGTCGAAGAGAGTGCATAAATGGTTGGTAGCAGATTCGTGAAGAGCACAGGCAAAGCCGCCTGTGCTCGTGAAGTAGCAGGGAACAGGCTAGCAGCCTGTTCTACGATTAGCCAAGCCGTGGAGACTAGCCGAGCTTTGGAATTTCGAAGCCGGCGCGGCGTGTTCGCGATTGCATTGCTGCCGCTTGTGCATCGCCAACGATTTGTTCGGTCTTCGGATCCCACTTGATCTTTCGATTCAATCGGGCTGCGATGGCGGACAAGTGGCACATGTTCATCGTTTGAAGGTGCGAGTAAACGTCCGAAACGGGGAGTCCACCTTCACGAACACAGGTGTAGAAGTTCTCTTTGTGGCCTTCGTACTTTTTGTTCTTGTAGAGCGCCATGACTTCCGCGTCGGTGTAGACGTCTTTATCCCAGTTTTGCTCGATCGGTTCGCCCGTGATCTTGCCACGATTCACGAAGATCTTTCCCTTGGTTCCTTCGATCAAGATCCCATTGTCGCCACGACTGGTGACATGGATTTCGAGACCGTTTGCCAAACGATGAATGACGTTGAAGTCATGCGACGTGTTGTAGTGGTTGTTGGCGGTTGGGTTCCCGTTCTTGTATTCCACTGGGTGCTTGGCGTCGGTACCATCGATTTCGACAGGGCCTGTGCCTTGTTCGGTCAAACCGGCTGCCCAAAGTGCGATATCGATGTGGTGAGCGCCCCAATCGGTGAACTTGCCACCCGAGTATTCGTACCACCATCGGAATTGGTAGTGGCATCGTTCTTTGATGAAATCGACTGGTTGCGTTTGGCCTTGCCACATGTTCCAGTCAAGGTTCTCTGGAGGAGTGCTGGTCGTGAACGGACCGCCAACGTCTCCGCCATTGATACCGCAAGTGATCTTCTTAAGATCTCCGAGGAGCCCCTTCTGAGCCATGTTGACGGCACGCATGAAGAGTTTTTTGTCCGAACGTTGTTGTGTACCCACAACGAAAACGAGTTTCGGATTGGCTTTGCAAGCAGCGCGGATGAGAAGATTCTCTTCCAACGTGAGGGTTAGTGGCTTTTGGCAGAAGACATGCTTGCCAGCTTGAAGTGCTTCGACAGCGATCTTGGTATGCCAATGGTCTGGGGTCACGATGCTCACAACATCGATGTCTTTTCGATCGAGAACTTTTCGGTAATCACGATAGGCTGCTGCTTTGTCCTTGCCAATTCTTGGATGGTACTTGGCTCGATACATATGATCGAAATCCACATCGCAGACAGCGACGATATCACCAAAGTTTGCATGTCCTTGAGCATCGCCGGTCCCCATGCTTCCGGTACCGATGCAGCCAATTTTGAACTTATCGTTCGCGGACGTTGTCTTGTCTTGTGCGGACGAGGAGGTCGTAAAGTAAGGGGTGGTGGTGGCTGCAGCGGTTGCAACTGCGGTGGTTGTGAGAAAACTGCGGCGGGTCTGCTGAGTCATGTGGAAAGCTCCAGGAGGGAAAAACGGGTGAGGGGCACTTTTGGTGTGATGTTCCATTGTGGCTTGGAATTCGCCCAAAAGGAAGGGCAAGGGGAACAGGAATAGATGTTTGTTTGGATAGCCAGCTCGATGCTGTTGTTTCGGGTTACGCCAATCCCCACAACTCGATAAATTCGACGAAAAACTTGAGAATACAGCATGGAGCAAACCCCAGCGATGAAGAAAGGAACGAAATCATGCACGACATGGAGTTGTTGATAACGCTAGGTGGCGGATTGGGTGCAGCGCTGGTTTTGGGGTACATCACGCATCGCCTGGGATTGTCTCCGATCGTTGGTTACTTATTGGCAGGAATCGTGGTGGGCCCGAACTCGCCTGGTTTCGTCGCAAACTCGGAGATTGCAAAACAGTTAGCAGAGCTTGGCGTCATTCTCTTGATGTTTGGTGTAGGGCTGCATTTTGATCTCGGGGAATTGTCACGAGTAAAACGGATCGCTATTCCTGGCGCATTGGTTCAATGTTTCATTTCGTTTTTGGCCGGATTGGTGGCAGCTAACTCCTTTGGTTGGTCATTTTCGTCGTCCGTTGTTTTTGGGATTTCGATCGCATTCGCGAGCACGGTCGTAGTGATGCGAGTTCTGGCGGACGCTAACGAGGTTCAGTCACTGACTGGAAGCGTGGCCATCGGGTGGCTCATCGTACAAGACGTACTGGCCGTGCTTGTGTTGGTGTTGTTACCGTCGATGGGTGGAGAGCAGCAGCTAACCGTGCCCGAGATCGGAGGTGCTATTGCGATGACGGTGCTGAAGATTGCTATCGCTGTTGCTGCCATTATAGTGATTGGAGGGCGGGCCATTCCGACGATTCTCAAGCATGTTGCTGCAACCCATTCACGCGAGTTGTTTACGCTTACGGTGTTAGTGATTGTGCTCGGGATTGCCATCGGCTCGTCGGAACTGTTCGGAGTATCCGTCGCGTTAGGGGCGTTCATGGCGGGCGTTGTGGTGGGGCAATCCGACTTTGCCGTGCGCGCAGCCACGGAAGCTCTTCCGATGCGAGATGCATTCGCGGTCCTTTTCTTTGTTTCGATTGGAATGCTGTTTGACCCAAACGTGCTCGTAGAATCGCGTGGCATGCTTTTGGCGACCCTCGGAATAGTCATGCTCATTACGCCATTCGTCTGCATGACTCTGTCTCTGTCGTTAGGCTATCCACTCGAGCTCAGTTTGCGGGTCGCTTTTTCTTTGGCTCAGATTGGCGAGTTCTCGTTCATCATCTCAAGTCTCGCTCAGGAGCTTCAATTGATTCCAGCCGAAGTGATGCAGGTTTTGGTGGCCGTCTCGATTGCATCGATATCGATTTCACCGATCCTGCAACGGCTTGTCGATCCGATGGTTGGAATCGCCAAACGATCGACGATGCTCCAACCACTGTTGGTAATGCGTGAACCCTTTAGCAAAAAGGTGAAATTGAATAATCCTATGGATACCGTGTATGCGGATGAATTGCATCGAGCGGTGATCGTCGGCTATGGTCCGGTCGGTAAGACGGTTGCGCGGCTACTATCAGAAAATGGAGTTCAGCCCTCGATCATTGAAATGAATCATGCTACGCTCGAATCCGTTCGGCAAGCGGGTTTTCCGGTCACGTTGGGGGACGCTACTCATGCCGACACGCTCAAAATGGCTGGCATCGAGACCAGTTCGAGTTTGATACTCGGTGCATCGACAATACGCGGAGCAGAAGAGGTTATTCGCGTCGCTCGACTATTGAATCCTGAGAT
>Ga0207937_1000206_pt1 | contig 20998 bp, 19 predicted proteins | sample LakMenEpi04Sep11_FD_150668 | JGI IMG/M metagenome (GOLD analysis project Ga0207937, IMG submission 150668) | Freshwater microbial communities from Lake Mendota, WI - 04SEP2011 deep hole epilimnion (SPAdes) | ecosystem: Environmental > Aquatic > Freshwater > Lentic | place: Lake Mendota, Madison...
GCATCCCTAGCGGCCAAGGCAGCCGGCATTCCAGTTATTGCCGACGGCGGACTGCAGTATTCAGGAGATATTCCAAAGGCCCTGGTGGCAGGCGCCAGCTCAGTGATGCTCGGATCTCTTTTAGCAGGAACCGACGAGGCTCCGGGAGACATTACTTATGTCGGTGGTAAGCAGTACAAGACATATAGAGGTATGGGATCTCTCGGTGCCATGCAGGCACGCTCCTATTCCAAAGACCGCTATTTCCAAGACGATGTTCTCAGGGAAGACAAGCTCGTTCCAGAGGGCGTTGAAGGAAAGGTTCCATACAGAGGAACGGTAGCTTCGGTTGTCCACCAGCTGATTGGCGGACTGAGAGCTTCCATGGGATATGTCGGAGCCGGAAGCATTTCTGAGCTCAAAGAAAAAGGCAAGTTTGTCCGGATAACAGCAGCGGGGCTTCGGGAGTCACACCCGCACGATATCCAAATGACCATAGAAGCCCCCAACTACGGCACTCGCTAAGGAGTCCTAAATGACCGATGTTGAAATAGGTAAGTCGAAGACTGCCCGCAGGGCCTATGCCTTTGATGACATTGCTGTAATCCCGACTAGGCGCACCAGAGACCCAGAAGATGTTTCGACCAACTGGGGCATCGATGCATTTCGTTTTTCACTTCCGGTAGTTGCCGCTCCCGCCGACTCCGCTATGTCACCTGACACTGCGATTGAACTTGGCAAACTCGGAGGCCTAGGAGTTCTTGATCTTGAGGGACTTTGGACCAGGTATGAGGATCCAACTCAGCAGCTAAACGAGATTGCCAATGCCAAGGATGAGGATGCAACGAGCGTGTTGCAAAGAATCTACTCAAAGCCAATTCAGCCCGAGCTCATCACTGCGAGACTGAAGCAGATCAGAGACGCAGGTGTCACGGTGGCGGGAGCTCTCTCGCCACAGCGCACAGCAGAGTTCTCATCGGTTGTACTTAAGGCCGGTGTTGACATGTTCGTCATTCGTGGAAACACCGTTTCCGCCGAGCATGTGTCCAAGCAGGTTGAACCGCTAAACCTAAAGGAATTCATCTACAAGCTGGATGTTCCGGTGATTGTTGGCGGAGCTGCCACCTACACAGCCGCACTGCACCTAATGAGAACTGGAGCCGCTGGCGTGCTGGTGGGATTTGGTGGTGGTGCTGCAAGCGCAACCCGCAAGGTGCTGGGTATTCATGCCCCCATGGCAACTGCCGTTTCTGATGTTGCGGCAGCTCGGCGCGATTACTTGGATGAATCCGGTGGTCGCTATGTTCACGTGATTGCGGATGGTGGACTTGGAACCAGTGGAGATATCGTCAAGGCGATTGCCTGCGGTGCAGATGCAGTGATGCTTGGAACAGTCTTGGCTAGAGCCGCAGAGGCGCCTGGCAGAGGCTGGCACTGGGGATCAGAAGCTGTGAATGCAAAACTTCCCCGTGGACAAAGAGTATGGGTTGGATCGGATGGTCCACTGAAGAGCATTCTGCTTGGACCTGCAGATGTTGCAAGCGGAACCGCAAATCTAATCGGAGCACTCAAGCGCTCAATGGCAACTACCGGTTACTCAGACCTGAAGGAATTCCAAAAGGTCGATGTCGTTGTTAACTCCTATCGCTAGATGCAGCCAACTTTCTTTCAAGTCGCTAGACGTCCCAAGTGGATAGCTGTATTGCTACTGACTTTGATTGTCGCTGGAGTTTTTGCAGGACTGATGCAATGGCAGCTGAGCAGAACATTCACTGTCGTAGGTCTTTCTGAAGAAGAGCAAAAGCCGCAGAGTCTTTCTGAGTTTGCTATCCCTGGTGAAGTTTTCCCAAATTCGTATGACCGGTTAGCAACCGTTAAGGTCGAGCTTGATACTGAAAACGTAAACATCGTTGAAAACAGGCTTCAGCTTCGAGGCGACAACCAGGTCCGTGGCTACTGGTTGATTGCTAATTCCAAAGTTTTAGAAAACGGAGCAAGCCTTACTCTCGCTCTGGCCTTTAGCGAAGACCCGAAGCAGCTTCAGAGCTTTGAAGTTCCAAGCGGCGAATTCGAGGTAACCGGCTTTGTCGAACCAAGTGACCCAGTCAGGCAGGGGGAGACCTATCTGGGAAGCGTTGCCCTGGGGCAGCTCGTCAACCTCTACTTTGATGAGCCCACCCCCAGCTATCCGATCTATCTGATTGTCCAGTCGGGCATCCCCACGGACCTAGAAAAGATAGAGATTGGCATTAGGTCCCAGCAGGTGGAAATCAATTGGCTGACCGCTTTTTATGCCGTGGAATGGCTCTTCTTTGTCTTTGCGGCCTTCTACCTGTGGTGGCGCCTGGTGCAGGATCAGGTAATTCGAGAGCGTCAGTTATAAAAAAGTTATCTGAAATTGTGGGTTTTTGCCCGAATTCATCGGTTTCTCAGAAAAATACTGCTACCTTCTTCGGAAATACGGTAAAACGGACAATTTCGGAGACTTTTCAGGGTGCTGGCGGAAGAAAGACGACTCAAACTCATTGAGTGGACGCGGGAAGACGGCCGCCTCGATGCCAATTTGGCGGCAACCCGTCTAGAAGTCGCCGTCGAAACTGTTAGAAGAGATCTGGACGTCTTGCAAAGGCGCGGTGCTCTCAGAAGAGTTCACGGGGGAGCTATTGCTCTCGAAAGATTTGCTCACGAGTACACAATCCCTGAACGGTATAACCGCAATCCCGAACAGAAGCAAGCAGTTGCAGATGTCGCTGCTGCTTACATCCCAGACGAGGGCTGCATCTTTGTCGATGGTGGCACCACCACCGAGTGCCTCGCTAAGCACCTGAGAGATAAACCAAAGCTGACTGTTGTTACCAACAACATCACACTCGCTTCCAAGCTGGCAGACAGTTCAACTCAGGTGAACATGCTTGGCGGAAGAATTCGCCCGGCGACGCTCACTGCTGTTGGCGCGAAGACAGTGGCAGATCTAATGGACTTCAACGCTGTTGTCAGCTTTCTTGGTGTAAACGGCGTCGGACTCGATGCGGGTGCAACTGCGTATGACATTGATGAAGCACTTGTTAAGAAAACCATGATGGCAAGAAGTGCAGAGCGAATTCTGCTGGCAGACAGTGCAAAGTTTGGCCCAATCTACCCGGCGAGATTTGCAGACCTTAGGGATTTTGATCGAGTGGTAACCAACGTTGATGCGGATCCAGATTTTATTGAGGCATTTAGTAGTGCAGGAGTTGAAGTTGCTCTTGCGTAATAGGTTTCATCGGTTCTTTGCCGAAATCGATGGAAAATGGGCGATGTCACCAAAGGGGCGGTTCCTAATTTCGTTCCCGATGGCAACATCGCCCACTGAATACAACCCCCTAATAGGAAGGTAGTACCCATGGCTAATTTTATCCCCGCGGGCACAGGCGGCCACACCGGCTGGCGTGCTGCGGTACAGAAGCTGGGTGGAAACCTGGCAGGAATGGTGATCCCAAATATCGGTGCGTTTATCGCCTGGGGTCTTCTGACTGCTTTGTTCATTCCAACCGGCTGGCTGCCTAACGAGCAACTTGCTGCAATGGTCGGCCCAATGATTATCAACCTGCTGCCAATCCTCATCGGTTACACCGGTGGACGTTTGGTGCACGGTCAGCGTGGAGCGGTAATTGGTGCCGTTGCAACAGTCGGTGTGATTGTTGGAACCTCAATTCCAATGTTCCTCGGTGCGATGATTATTGGTCCATTGGCAGCATGGGTTCTAAAGCGCATTGACGCGGTTTTGGACCCAATTACTCCTCCAGGATTTGAGATGCTAATTGGAAACTTCTCCCTTGGTATCGCAGGTCTACTGATGGCCATTCTCGGATTCTTGGGAATTGGTCCAACAGTTAACGCTCTGTCAGACGTGCTGGGAGCAGGTGTCAAGACACTTATTGACACAGGCCTTCTGCCACTGGCATCGATACTGGTGGAACCAGCCAAGATTCTGTTCCTAAACAACGCAATTAACCACGGTGTACTTGCACCAATCGGTGTTGTTCAGGCAGAAGAGATGGGCAAGTCAATCATGTTCATGCTAGAAACCAACCCAGGTCCAGGACTTGGAATTCTGGTTGCATTCTGGCTGGCAGGAAACTCAGTTCTTCGCGGAAGTGCACCTGGTGCAATCGTGATCCACTTCCTTGGTGGAATTCACGAGATCTACTTCCCATACGTACTGCTTCGTCCAATTTTGGTCCTAGCCGCTATCGCTGGTGGTGCAACTGGAGTTGCAACCTTCCTGGTGACTGGCGTAGGTCTGGTGGCAACACCATCACCTGGATCAATCTTCGCTTACCTAGCGGTAACCCCTCCTGGTAACCACTTTGGTGTGCTCCTCGGTATCCTCCTTTCGGCCACCGTTTCATTCCTCGTAGCATTTGTCATCCTCAAGGCCACCAAGGCTGGAGACGATGACCTCGAAGCCGCAAAGGCTAAGAGCCAGGCTATGAAGACCGGCGGTGCGGAGTAACCATGGCGAGCATATCGGGAGCCGACGTCAAGCAAATTGTTGTTGCTTGCGAGGCTGGAATGGGATCTTCCGTAATGGTCGCCAAGATGCTGGCCAAGCAGCTTAAGGACAGAGGCGTTACGGTTACTCATTCCCCCGTGAATCAATTGGCAGAGACCGAGCATGATCTGGTGCTCTGCCATCGCGGATTGTCAGCACGAGCTAAACAAGCCGTGCCAAATTCACCAGTGATTGTCTTTGACATGTTCCTTGGTGATTTGAGGATTGCTCAGCTGGTATCTGAGATACAGCAGGGTAGCCAAATCAGCGATGACTAATCTGATTCAAAGGGCCGGGATTCTCCTAGATGCTGCGGCCTCCTCATCCGAGGAGGCCGTAAGCATCTGTGGGCAGCTGCTCATCGAGCTTGGTGCTATTGAGCCGCAATACGCCAGCGCGATGTGGGAGAGGGAGAATGCTTTCTCTTCCGCAATCGGTTTGGGCTTTGCCATCCCACACGGAACAGATGATTCCAGAAAATACGTAAAGTTTGATCAACTGGTCTTTCTAAGACTAAGAAATGAAATTGCCTGGGGCGATGAGATGGTCAAGGCAGTGCTAGGCATAGCTTCTCGTGGCGATGGCCACGTCGAGATTCTGGGCAACTTCGCAGAGTTGGTGCAGGAAGATTCTCACAGGCAATCACTTTTGAATGCCGGTGATGTAGATCAGGTGTTGGAGCTTTTAGGAAGGACGGGGTCGTAGGGCTTATGTCTTCTAACAAGGTGGCCGTGCACTTTGGTGCTGGCAACATCGGCCGGGGACTGATTGGCTCGATGCTGCAGGAAGCCGGCTACTTTGTCGTATTCGCGGACATAAACGACGAGCTTGTTTCAGCCCTCAGATCTCACGGTAGGTATCAGCTGACTGAGCTCGGCGATCAGGGCCGCCAAACCGTCTTTGATAATTTCACCGCACTTCACTCAGCTCATGATCGGGATGAGCTGATTCGCGCTATCGCAGATGCTGAGCTTATAACCGCATCTGTCGGTGTTGCGACGCTGAGCCACATCGCACCAATCATTGAAGCGGGAATTTTAGCTCGGAACAGCGATAAAAAAGCTGTGGTGATGGCCTGCGAAAATGCCATCAACGCCTCAGACATTTTGTTTTCGGCAATTCAGAAAAAAGACAAAGTTCTAAAAAGAGCAGTGTTTTGCAATACCGCCGTCGACAGGATTGTTCCCCTACAGCACGCTGAGCACTCAATCGATGTTTCGGTAGAGGAATTCAGCGAGTGGGTAATTGATATCTCAAAGCTCGACCAGCCAATAGATCTACCCGGCACAATTCAGGTTCTAAACCTCGAGCCCTATCTCGAGCGCAAACTATTCACGGTTAATACCGCACACCTAGCAGCCGCTTACTTCGGTCAGCGCGGGGGACACGAAACCATCGTCTCTTCACTTTCCGATTCTGATGTTGCAGAGCAGACAAGAAAAGTTCTTCGGGAGACCTCATCGGTCCTCAAGGCCAAGCACTCTCTTTCCTCCTCAGAGCAGGATGAATATGTTGAGGACACTTTCGCTAGGCTCACACATCCAGCAATTGATGATTTTGTAACTCGAGTAGGTAGACACCCGATTCGAAAGCTATCTCGGCACGAGCGGGTCATAGGCCCAGCCGCCTACTTCGCCGAGAATCTCGGAGAACCATCAGCTCTAATAGGGCTGGTCGATGCGGCGCTCTCATTCCGATCAGCCGATGACACTCAGGTGTTGGAGCTTACGCAGCTTTTGGCACAGCACAGCCCGGCTGAGCTTGCAAAGGCGGTTTGTGGCATTGACCACTCGCACCCTTTGGCCGAGGGGCTAATCACAGTATTCGACCTGCACAAAAGTGCGCTTAGTCGCAAACACTAAACTCTCACCATCCCCTCCATTGCTATCATCCGTAGAGAACTAGGAGAACTAATGGCCACGGTTTCAGGACAGGTAACTATTGAAGACCCGATTGGTTTTCACGCTCGACCTGCTGGTCAGATTGTCAAGCTGGTAAAAGACTCCGGTCTAGAAATTCGTATGGGTCGTCAGGGAGAGACATTGGTGAAGGCTAGCTCACCACTGAGCTTGATGTCCCTCAAGGGAAAACAGGGCGAGGTTCTGAGTGTTGAGGTGGACACAGATGATCAGGGCAAAGCGCAGGAGCTAATCAGCGCAATCCAGGGTTTCCTCAAGGGCTAAAGCGTGCTCCAAAACGGAACTAATCTCACCGGCCTCGGCGTTGGCCTGAGTGCCGTCTCCGCTGAAGTTTTTCGCGTCAAACCACACCAGGCTCTGCCAATTCCAGCCAGGCACGCAGGTGATCAGTCAGCGGAAGTTTCCAAGATTAAAAATGGTATTGAGCATGTCTCGGAAGATCTGAAGAGACTTTCAGCCAAGGCGGGTGAGACTTCAGCTGAAATCTTTGAAGCTTTGGAAATGATTCTGCAGGACGAGAGCCTCTTTGAAACAGCAGTCGGACAGGTTGCTGAGGGCTGGGAGGCAGCCACCGCTTTCGTGAATGCGGTCGAGACCTTTGCTGAACTGCTAAGTGGTGATCCCACATTTGAGGAAAGACTTGCTGACATCAGGGATCTGGCAAAGCGAGTTGCCGCTCATATTCATGGCATCTCACTGGGACTAAATCTTCCCGAGAGCGGAAGGTTTGTGATTGTTGGTGAAGATTTCTCTCCGGCCGACACTGCTCAATTCACAAGTGCCGTAGTCGGAGTAGTCACTATTCAGGGAGGGCCAACTTCCCACACTGCAATCATCTGTCGTTCAAAATCCATTCCCGCCGTGGTTTCCTGCTCTGGAGCAAAGGAACTGGTTGATGGTCAGATGGTGCTGGTGGATCCGGTGGGCGATCGAGTTGTGGTGGGAGGAGCAGATTCAGATGCGACCCAGGCAATCGCTTTTGTCGCCAAGTCGGACTCACCAATAATTCCAGTCAGAGCAAACATCGGCTCGCTCGATGATGCAGTGGCCGCCGCCGCAACCGCTGCCGAGGGAGTGGGACTATTCAGAACTGAACTTCTTTATCTTGAAAGCACAACTAAACCAACACCGGAAAAGCAGGCGGCCTCATATTCGGCGATTCTCGCAGCAGCTCCAGAGGGACCAATTGTTGTCAGAACAATTGATGCTGGCAGCGACAAGCCTGTTCCGTTTTTGGATATGCCCAAAGAGGAAAACCCGGCACTTGGTGTCCGGGGTTTCCGTCTGGTCGTTCCTCACCGCCAATTCATCATTGATCAGTTGAGCGCTTTGGAAGAGGCTCGAAAGACCTCGGGGCGTGAGGTTTGGGTAATGGCCCCAATGATTTCCTTAGCAAGCGAGGCTGAGCAATTCGCTGAGCTTGCGAAAGCAGCGGGTGATTTCAAAGTTGGAATTATGGTGGAGACGCCTTCCATTGTTTATGAAATCAGAAACCTCAAGGGAGTCGTTGACTTTATCTCTGTTGGCACCAATGACCTCTCTCAGTATTTGTTTGCCTCAGACCGACTACACCCCAGCCTGGGAACGCTGCTGAATCCATGGCAGCCTCCGCTGATTCGGGCATTGGCTGAGATTGCTAGCGAAGCAAAGAAAGTTGGCATCTACTCCGGTGTCTGTGGAGAGAGTGCATCAGATCCTGCCTTTGCGGTTGTGCTTGCTGGAATGGGATTTGATTCTGTTTCTTCCTCTCGCTCTCAGGTAGGTGCTGTTAGAACTGCCCTGTCTTCTATTACGCGCGAGCAGGCTGAAGAAATCTTCCAGGCGGTGCTATCGGCCAAGACTGCGGACGAGGCGAAGGCCATAGCGCTGGCAAAGCTGAGCCTTACGGCTAGCTAGACTTTGCTGTATGTCGGCACCTCTTCCCTCACAAATTCCCCAGATTCGCAAGGTGCTGAAGTTTTACCGGGTTTCTTCTTATATAACTGGTGTCTTTCTGCTGCTACTGATGATTACCTGGGGCATCAGAAGACTGCCTTTTCTTGGATTTGACCTCTGGCTCTTAGGCCCTAACGGCTTTCTTACGCTTGAGAGCTACGGGGTTGAAGGAGAGGGCCTCCCGACCACGGGGCTCAACCTGACGGTTTGGATCTTGATTATCCACGGCTGGCTGTATGTGGTCTATCTGATTGCAGACTTTAGGGTCTGGACACTGATGCGCTGGCCCGTCACAAGATTTTTGTTCATTGCCCTTGGCGGAATTGTTCCGTTTCTGAGTTTCTACACCGAGGCTAAGTTTGCGAGGCTCGCCAACGAAGAACTAGCGGAGCTTGAAAAGTGAAGCCCGTACTGGTTGTCGACTTTGGTGCGCAGTATGCGCAGCTGATTGCTCGGAGAGTTAGAGAAGCAAGTGTCTACTCGGAGATTGTGCCTCACACCATCACAGCATCTGAAGTCACTGCACTAAATCCAGCCGCCATCATTCTCTCCGGGGGACCTGCGAGCGTTTATGAAAAAGACTCACCAAAGCTAGATGCCAAGATTCTGGAGCTAGGAATTCCGATACTTGGTATTTGCTATGGCTTTCAGATTCTGGCGCAGTCTCTTGGTGGAAGAGTAGATAGAACAGGTCTTCGGGAGTATGGGGCAACCTCACTCGAGATAAAAGATGGCGGTGTTCTACTCGATAACCAACCCAGCCTGCAGGTGTGCTGGATGAGCCATGGCGATCAGGTGATGCAGGCTCCGCAAGGGTTTGAAGTCTTAGCCTCAACCAAGACCACACCAGTTGCAGCATTTGAATCACAGCAAAAGAAAATCTTTGGAGTCCAGTGGCATCCGGAAGTCAAGCACTCAGAGCAGGGGCAAAAGGTTCTGCAGAATTTCTTATACAAAGGAGCAGGCATTACTCCGAGCTGGACCTCCGGAAACGTTATCGCCGAGCAGGTGGCCAAGATAAAAGCGCAGGTCGGATCGGCACGAGTTATTTGCGGTCTTTCCGGAGGTGTTGACTCGGCCGTTGCCGCAGCGCTTGTCCACAAAGCAGTGGGCGATCAGCTCACTGCGGTGTTTGTCGATCACGGACTGCTCAGACAGGGTGAGGCGGAACAGGTCGAGCGAGACTATGTTGCCGCAACTGGGATCCGTCTAGTTGTTGTCAATGCCCAGGAGAAGTTCCTGTCGGCGCTCGCTGGAGTAAGTGACCCAGAGCAAAAACGAAAGATTATTGGCCGAGAGTTCATCAGAAGCTTCGAAGAAGCCGAGCGCAAACTGGTCGCCGAGGCAGCCAAGGACAATGAGCCGATCAGATTCTTGGTCCAGGGAACTTTGTATCCGGATGTGGTTGAGTCTGGCGGGGGAGTAACCGCTGGAATCAAGAGCCACCACAATGTCGGGGGACTTCCCGATGATCTGCAGTTTGAATTAGTGGAGCCACTAAGAACCCTGTTCAAGGACGAGGTTCGAGCAATTGGTGCTGAGCTTGGCCTTCCAAAAGAGATTGTTAATCGTCAGCCATTTCCAGGACCGGGACTCGGGATTCGAATTGTTGGCGAGGTAACAAAAGAAAGACTTGATCTTTTGCGCAAGGCAGATGCCTTTGTTCGTCAAGAGCTCAGCGAAGCGGGCGAAGATAGAAACATTTGGCAGTGTCCAGTGGTACTGCTGGCGGATGTTCGATCTGTGGGTGTTCAAGGTGATGGCAGAACCTACGGCCACCCAATTGTTCTTCGACCAGTTTCTTCAGAAGATGCGATGACTGCTGACTGGTCAAGGCTTGACCATGAGCTGTTGGCAAGAATTTCGAATCGAATAACCAACGAGGTGGAGGGCGTGAATCGAGTGGTGCTCGATATCACCTCTAAGCCTCCCGGCACCATCGAGTGGGAGTAGTGGTGCAGGTATTTGGACACAGGGGGGCCTGCGGCTATTTGCCTGAAAACACAATGGAATCCTTTGAGCTGGCCTTTGAGCTGGGTTGTGAGGCGATTGAGTTTGATGTTGTTCTAACTAAGGATTCGGTTCCGGTCATTCGTCACGATCTTGATTTTTCTATCACCACCGACATTGAAACTCGAAACCTAAGCTCAAATAATGTCGATGAACTTAACTTCTCTGAACTTGAATCTGTGAGAGCCATCGAGCGTTACCCCGAGACAAGAAATCAGTCGGCAAGTAGAAATGGCGAATTCAAGATTCCATCTTTGGCAGAAGTTTTTGCTAATCCTAAGTTTGACGGAAAACACTTGATTGTTGAGCTGAAGTACGGAAAGCACTTTAGGGACAAGGGCTTTGACCTAATTGGTCAGGTGAAGAAGGTTTTCGATCAGAGTGATTTTCAGACTCGTGGAATCAAGGTGACTATTGAGTGCTTTGAATTTGCAGTCCTGAGAGAGGCAAAGGAGCGCATTGGAGATAGCGCCACCTATGTCTTTCTTTCGGCACCAGACATGCTCCCTGCCGGCCGCAGCTTTCTAGACGATGAGCTACTTTCCGAAATAGCCGAAAACTTTGACGGGCTTTCAGTTCACTACTCCATGGTGCTCGGAAGCGATCTGGTAGTAAGAACCAAGGCGAAGCAGCTTCTGATGTATACCTACACCGCGCGCGTCGAGACTGCGGAGGGCGAGGTTAGCGATTGGTTTAGAAGGCTTGCCGATACTGGAGTCGATGGCATTTTCTGTGATCAGCCGGATTTGATGATCAAACTAGTCCGAGGCAGCAACTAGGCTCACTCAAATGCCAACCACCCTCGGTAACCCAGATGATCTGCTGGTTCAGCTCAATCCCCAGCAGCGAAGCGCGGTTCTATATAGAGGTAGTGCTCTTCTAATTGTTGCCGGGGCTGGATCTGGAAAGACGAGGGTCCTCACTCATCGAATAGCCCATCTTCTTGCCACGGGTGAGCTCTATCCATCCCAAATCCTTGCAATTACCTTCACCAACAAAGCAGCTAATGAAATGCGTGAGCGGGTGGAGGAGCTTCTCGGTCAGGTTAGTGAGGGAATGTGGATACGAACCTTCCACTCTGCCTGCTTGCAAATTCTTCGTAGAGAAGCCGAGCGACTTGGCCACAGCTCTAGTTTCACTGTTTATGACACTGGAGATACCAGAGCACTTCTCAAGCGGCTACTGAGAGAGGCTGGAGCCGACGATGCGGATGTGAAGCCGCAGGTGGCGGCATCAGTAATTTCAAATGCCAAGAACGAACTAAAAGATGCAGAGGACTTTGCTAGAAACGCTGATCGCTCAAATCCAAGAGAGCGAATCATTGCCGAGGTTTACAGCGCCTACCAGGCAGAGCTGATGCGCAATAACGCTTTTGACTTCGACGATCTAATTGTTGAAACAGTAAACCTGTTTCGAAACTTTCCAGAGGTGCGAGCCCGTTATCAAAAACGCTTTCGCCATGTTCTCATCGACGAGTATCAGGACACCAACCACGCTCAATATGCCCTGATCCGTGAGCTGACTAAATCACTGCCTGCGGAGTATGCAAACTTTGACGAGAAGACCGGCGAGCAGCTAGGACCTGCAGACCTTACGGTTGTGGGAGATTCAGATCAATCCATCTACGCCTTTCGCGGCGCAGACATCAGAAACATCACTGAATTTGAAAGAGATTTTGTCGGAGCGGAAACCATTCTGCTCGAGCAGAACTATCGCTCAACCCAAAATATTCTCTCCGCGGCCAACGCTGTCATCGCTCAGAATCCCTACCGGCCGCCCAAGAACCTCTGGACCGATAGTGGTAGCGGAGACAAGATAACTCTGTTCACGGCCTTTGACGAAAGAAATGAAGCGGCCTTCGTAGTTGATGCCATTCGTACCATGCACGAGCAGGGCAGTAACTACCGCGATATGGCAGTCCTCTATCGCACCAACGCCTTGACGCTCTCATTAGAAAACGAACTGAAAGCCCAGCGCGTTCCTTACATCGTGGTCGGAGGTCTGAAGTTCTTTGAGAGAAAAGAAATCAAAGATGCCCTTTCTTACCTCGCGGCAATTGCCAATGCCAGCGACGACGAGGCCATCAGGAGGATCATCAATTCTCCCGCTCGAGGAATAGGTGAGAAGACCGAAATCAAGATTGCCCAGTTCGCCAGAAAGCACGAGCTGAGTTTGCGACAGGCGATGCTCAGATCGAGTGAGTTGGGACTGGGCCCCAAGATAACTGCTGCAATTGAAGAGTTCGGCAGACTACTGAATGAGCTGGACGCAATGAGTGCCACCGAAGGTCCAGCTGATGTTTTAAAGCAGGCACTGATTCGAAGTGGATACCGAACAGAACTTGAAATTAGCCGGGACCCTCAGGATGAAGCCCGACTAGAAAACCTAGATGCTCTTCTCGGGCAGCTATACGACTGGCAGCGTGAGTTCCCCAGTGGCACGGTAGCCGACTACCTGGCAGAGGTCACCTTAGCCTCAGATCAGGATCAGCTTGATGATGAGTCTGGAAATCTTTCGCTCATGACCTTGCACACCGCCAAGGGATTGGAGTTTGACTCCATCTTCATTATCGGCTGCGAGCAGGGGACCCTTCCTCACATAAGGGCTTTTGACGAACCTGGCGGGCTGCAGGAGGAGCGTCGGCTTATGTATGTGGGCATGACCAGAGCAAAGAAGAAACTAACGCTTTCTCACGCGCTGCAGCGCACTCTATTCGGCAACACCTCAAGCTTCCTGCCTTCATCTTTCCTTTCCGACATACCTCTTGATTTGCTAGAGGCTGTTGGCCAGCAGCGCGAATCAATCCCCACCCCAACCAGAAAGTGGCAGGGTGCTGTTACCGCAACGACCATTCGTGATAACAAGGACTTGCAGCTGGCAGTTGGCGATCGGGTAAGGCACGAAAGCTTCGGCGAGGGCCAGGTGATATCGGTTTCCGGCGAGGGGCCGAAGCAGGTGGCGGAGGTTCGATTCGAAAGCGGAACCACCAAGCGTCTTCTAACAAAAATGGCCCCAATAACCAAGCTCTAGGCGCAAAACAGGACCCAGCCTTTCGCTAGACTTACCCCGTTCTTCCCCCTTTAGGAAAAGAAAACTCACTGTGGATTTATTTGAATATCAAGCGCGCGACATTTTTGAAAAGTACGGTGTTCCAGTTTTAGCTGGCAAAATCGCTGACACCCCCGAGCAGGCAGAGGCTGCCGCTCAAGAAATCGGTGGAACAGTCGTTGTCAAGGCTCAGGTAAAGATCGGCGGACGAGGCAAAGCTGGTGGAGTTAAGGTCGCTCACTCACCACAGGAAGCCAAAGAGAAGGCTGCCCAAATACTTGGACTTGATATCAAGGGCCACATCGTCAAAAGAGTCATGATTGCGCAGGGAGCAGATATTGACAAGGAGTACTACTTTTCGATTCTGCTGGATAGATCTAACAGAACCTTCCTTTCACTATGCAGCGTCGAAGGTGGCATGGAGATTGAGCAGCTAGCTCACGAAAGACCAGATGCTCTTGCTCGCATTGAAGTTTCTGCGGTAAAGGGAATCGACAAGGCGAAAGCCATTGAGATTGCCAAAGCAGCTAAGTTTTCAGAAGACTTGGTCGACCAGGTCTCAGACGTTTTCGTCAAGCTCTACGAGGTCTTCAGAAAAGAAGATGCGACTTTGGTTGAGGTGAATCCACTCGTCAGAACCAAGGATGGCAAGATAGTTGCCCTCGATGGCAAGGTAACCCTCGACGACAATGCTGAGTTCAGACACGAGCGTGAGCAAATGGAACGCGATCAGCTGGATCCGCTAGAGGCCAAGGCCAAGGCCATGGATTTGAACTACGTGAAGCTCGATGGTGAGGTTGGAATTATTGGCAACGGTGCGGGACTGGTGATGTCAACCCTGGATGTTGTTGCCTACGCCGGTGCGAGGCACGGCGGAGTAAAGCCAGCAAATTTCCTAGACATCGGTGGTGGTGCATCTGCCGAAGTTATGGCCGCTGGTCTCGATGTGATCCTGAATGACCCGCAGGTAAAGAGTGTTTTTGTGAATGTTTTTGGCGGCATTACCGCTTGTGATGCAGTTGCAAATGGCATTGTCGGAGCACTGACTACTCTTGGCGCAAAAGCCACGAAGCCTCTGGTTGTCAGACTTGACGGCAACAACGTAGATGAGGGAAGACGCATCCTCAAAGATTTCAATCACCCGCTGGTGAGCTTGGCTGAAACCATGGATGACGGCGCTGATCAGGCCGCAAAGTTGGCGAGCTAGGAGACAGATATGGCAATTTACTTAGACGCAAACTCCAAAATTATCGTTCAGGGAATGACCGGTGCTGAGGGCATGAAGCACACGCGCCGCATGCTGGAAGGTGGAAGCAACATCGTTGGGGGAGTCAACCCGAAGAAGGCCGGCGAGAGCGTGGAGGTTGGCGGAAAGTCACTTCCTGTTTTTGGCTCAGTAAAAGAAGCGATGGAGAAGACCGGGGCAAATGTCAGTGTCATCTTCGTTCCACCAGCATTCGCCAAGTCAGCAATCATTGAAGCAATCGATGCCGAGATTCCACTGGCAGTTGCCATTACCGAGGGAATCCCCGTTCATGATTCAGCAACCGCATGGGCGTATAACGTTGAAAAAGGAAAAAAGACCAGACTGATTGGACCAAACTGCCCGGGTATCATCTCTCCGGGACAATCCAATGCTGGTATTACTCCTTCAAACATCACAGGCCGAGGCCCAATCGGATTGGTTTCCAAATCTGGAACTCTGACCTATCAAATGATGTTCGAACTTCGCGACATCGGATTCTCAACCGCAATTGGAATTGGTGGAGATCCTGTTATTGGAACCACCCACATCGATGCCTTGGAAGCATTCCAAAATGATCCTGAGACCAAGGCTATTGTTCTGATTGGTGAAATTGGTGGAGACTCTGAGGAAAAAGCCGCTGCCTACATAGCCAAGCATGTCACGAAGCCAGTCGTAGCCTACGTTGCCGGTTTCACTGCTCCAGAGGGAAAGACCATGGGTCACGCGGGTGCAATTGTTTCTGGTTCGGCTGGCACTGCGCAAGCTAAAAAAGAGGCCTTTGAGGCGGTCGGGGTGAAGGTTGGTAAGACACCCAGCGAGACTGCACAGCTTATGCGAGAAATTATTAGCAAGCTGTAATACGTGAATCGGGCTTTTAGCTTTGCCATAGCGGCGCTCCAAGCGCTCATAGTGATTGCTTCCGCCGTGGGGCTAGTCATAGCGCCGCTCACCCTGGCATGGTTTATCGAGGGCGATGGTTCGGTTCAGTGGTCTGCAACTTTGCAGGTTGCAATCTTTGCTTTCCTGCTGGCGACCTCAGTCCCAGTTCAGATCTCCGCTGGTGAGATTGTTGGAATTGAATTCGACAGCTTCCAGATTGCCTTCTTACCACTGGGCCTAACGCTGATGATGGCTTTGATGATTATTCGTATTGGTCACAGGCTCTCGGCAACCTCATCGCTCTGGCCCGCCTGGCTCTCCGGTGCTGTTGCGTTTGGTGGAACCTCCTACGTGCTTTCTCTTCTAGCTGGTAGCGAGGCAGCAGTGGTTTCTGAATGGGATGCTCTATTCAGACCAGCTTTTTTCTTTGGAGGGCTGCTTTTCATATCTTCGGTGACTGGCAAGAGATTTGAATTAGTCAGTGGCTCAAATCCCCCTGAGGCACCAGAACGCATTTGGGTGCGCGAGAGATTCAAAAGGTTTCTCGCAAATATTCACTGGAGCATTTCTACCGCTGCGATTCCTGCACTGAGAATCGGTACCGCGGTAATGGTTATTCTAGTTTTGTTCTCTTCTTTGCTAATTGGTGTTGCTCTGGCAGCGGGTTGGGTTGAGGTTCTTCGGCTCTATCAAGCGCTGAGCCTAAGTTTGCTGGGTGGATTGGTTCTTACCCTCGGTCAATTGGCACTGCTTCCAAACCTAATTGTTTATGGAGCGGCTTGGATAAGTGGAGCCGGTTTCTCAATTGGTGCTGGTTCATATGTGTCACCACTTGCCTCGCAGCTGGGACCCCTACCGGCCTTGCCCTTGTTCGCGGCTCTTCCCACTGGCGGTTTCGATCGGGGGATTATCTTTGCGCTCATTCCAATTATTAGCGCTTTGGTTGTCACACTTGTGGCAAAAAAGTATCTTGATCAAATGCGCTGGGAGTTTGCGACCGCGTTCTCGGCAGCGGGTGTTCTTTCGCTTCTTTCGGCACTGGTTGCAGGCGCAATAGCGTTTGTTCTCTCCAGCTTGGCAAGTGGCGCTCTAGGACCGGGAAGGTTTAGCGAAGTTGGAGTAAACCCCTGGATGTTTTCTTTGGTTATCTTTCTGGAGGTGCTAATCCCAGTGTTCCTAGTTTCCCTGGTGGTTGCCCGGCCTCGAAGCGAAGCTTCTCGAAAGTAGACTTTGCCCGTGCTGACAATTGTTGCTCTGGTCTCCGGCGGTGGGTCAAATCTGCGGGCACTTTTAGAAGCTTGCGATAACCCTCTTTTCCCGGCGCGAGTTCGAGCGGTTGGTTCGGACAGACCAGCACCAGCGCTTGAGCATGCTGAGCAGTTTTCTGTTCCAACCTTCGTACTAGAGCCTGAAAAATTCAGCAGTCGCGATCAGTGGGCGGATCTGTTACTTAGATCAATCGAGTTCCATAAACCAGACCTAGTCGTGCTCGCGGGATTTATGCGCATTCTGCCAAAGGCGGTCGTGGATGCGCTTTCGCCAAAGATAATAAACATCCATCCTTCGCTGCTGCCTGCATTTCCTGGTGCACACGCTGTAGCTGATGCGTTAGCAGCTGGCGCAAAAGTGACTGGCGCAACTGTGCACATCGTGGATAACGGGGTTGACACTGGGCCAGTAATTAGGCAAACAGAGGTGCCGATTCCGGATGGGATTAGCGAGTTAGCACTGCATGATCTCATTCGAGAAGTCGAAAAGAAACAATTGATTGAGGTTGTTAGAGACATTGCAGAGGGAAGCGTAAGGCTAGGTGAGATCAAATGACAAAGGTAAAACGTGCCCTGATCTCAGTTTCGAATAAATCAGGTTTGGTTGACTTTGCCAAAGAGCTGTCGATTCTCGGAGTCGAAATTGTTTCAACAGGTTCAACTGCAAAGGAAATCGCTGCAGCCGGAATTGCAGTCACACAGGTTAGTAGTGTTACTGGATTTCCAGAATCTTTAGATGGCAGGGTGAAGACCCTGCACCCAAACATTCATGGTGGAATCCTGGCCGATATCAGAAAAGATTCCCACAAACACCAGCTCAATGAATTAGGAATTGCTCCCTTTGAGCTGGTAGTTGTAAATCTATATCCGTTCATGGAGACAGTGAAATCCGGTGCTTCCTTCGATGAAGTTATCGAGCAGATTGATGTTGGTGGTCCCGCCATGGTGCGAGCGGCTGCAAAGAATCATGCGAATGTTGCGATAGTGGTTGACCCCGCTCGGTACTCAGAAGTAATCAAACAAATCAGCAGCGGCGGTATCAGTGCTGACTTTAGAAAGATTCTGGCTCTTGAGGCATTTAGCCATACTGCCGCCTATGACTCAGCTATTGCCAGTTGGCTAGCTGGTCAGGAACAGCTGAATCTGAGTTTCACAAAGAAAGCAGATCTTCGCTACGGAGAAAATGCTCACCAACTAGCAAGTTTGTTTGTTGAAAATTCTGGTGCGGGGATTGCTGGTGCCGAACAACTCGGTGGCAAAGATATGTCATTCAATAACTACGTCGATGTTGAAGCGGCCCTTAGGGCAGCATATGACTTTCTGGAGCCGGCCGTTGCAATTATCAAGCACGCAAACCCATGCGGAATTGCTGTCGCGGATCCTGGGGCAGCCGACCCAATTCTCTCGGCCTATCAAAAGGCCCACGCCACCGATCCAATATCCGCCTACGGGGGAGTGATTGCTGCCAATCGCAAGGTAACCGCAGAAATGGCAAAGGCTGTATCAGAGGTTTTCACCGAGGCAATAGTGAGTGTTGATTTCGAGCCCGCTGCCTTAGAGATTCTGAAGACCAAAAAGAACCTGAGGATTCTAAAACTTTCGAGTGACTACAAACTTCCCCAGATAGAGCTGCGTCAGATATCCGGAGGCGTTCTGGTTCAGACTCCTGACTCATTTGCACAGCTGGATGTCAAAAAATGGCAACTGGTTAGTGGGCAACCGGCCGATGAAAAAACAATGGCTGATCTTGAATTCGCTTGGCGAGCAGTTAGGTCCGTGAAATCAAACGCGATTGTTTTAGCCAATGATCTTGCTGCCGTTGGTATCGGCATGGGCCAAGTGAATCGTTTAGATTCATGTCGGTTGGCAGTAAGTCGAGCGGGTGAGAGAGCAAAATCATCAGTTGCCGCATCCGATGCATTCTTTCCTTTTGCCGATGGTTTGGAAGTTCTAATTTCAGCGGGCGTCAGAGCCGTCGTTCAGCCGGGTGGGAGCGTTAGGGACGAAGAAGTTATCGCAGCTGCCAAGGCTGCTGGGGTCACTATGTATTTCACGGGTGAAAGACATTTCTTTCACTAGGAATCTGTTCAGTTCGGAAGCTGTTAGTCTGTAGGGCTGGCCTGAGCCAGCGGAGTGGTGAATGTCTAATTCCGAAAAAGGAACCTTCAAGGTTTTACTGCGGCTAGTCCCGTATGCAAAGAAAGCCCTACCCAGAATTTTGCTGGGAGTGGTCGCCGCCATCGCCGCACACATGTTCGCCCTCGCCATCCCGCAGTTTCTTCAGGGCCTTGTTAACTCGCTGGTCGATGGCGGATTGGAAGCACTTCTACCGGCAGTTGGTCTGATCGTTCTGCTTGGTTTGGCCGAGGCCATTTTTGTTCTTCTTCGGCGCTGGCTGGTTTTGACTCCTGGCACCCACATGGAAGCCGGGATGCGCAACACGCTCTATGAGAAGCTCCAGGACCTACCGGTTTCTTTTCATGATCGCTGGCCTTCAGGCCAGCTTCTTTCAAGAGCCATTTCAGATCTAAATTTGATTAGGCGCTGGCTTAGTTTTGGATTTGTTCTTTTCACCGCAAACCTAATCACCATCATTGTTGGTCTCGTTATTCTCTTCACCTTTAGTTTCTGGCTTGGACTGATTTTCTTCATCACCACGATTCCAATCTGGATTGCCGGCTTCATGTTTGAAGAAAAATACAAGGTGGTCGCAAGGCTCAGCCAGGACCAGTCTGGAGATTTGGCAACCAGAGTCGAAGAGGCTGTTCACGGGGTAAGAGTTCTCAAATCGTTTGGTCGAGGAGCTTTCGCCGCTGGGCAGTTCGCCTCTCAGGCGACTGAGCTGCGCTCAACAGAACTGCGAAAAGCCAGGGCGGTTGCAAACATTTGGCTTTATCTAATTCTGATTCCAGAAATTGCTATTGGTTTTTCCATGCTCGCCGGTATTTGGCTGGTCGCAGAAGATCAGCTATCAGTGGGCAGTTTGGTTGCATTCTTCGCAACCGCAATGGTGCTTCGTTGGCCAACCGAGTCACTTGGCTTTTTGCTTGGCTTCACCCTCGAAGCAAAGACGGCAGCGGAGAGATTCTTCGAGGTTATGGATAGTGAAAACAAAATTGTCGATCCAGCGCAGTCGAAGAAAATCCAAAATCCCAAGGGACTGCTGGAGTTTCACGATGTTCATTTCCGTTACCCAGACACCCCAGCTGAGGTAGGAGATCTTCTCAAGGGCGTAAATCTAAGAATTGAACCGGGTGAGTCGGTAGCGCTTATTGGCCTAACTGGTTGCGGCAAAACTACCCTGACTGCACTTACCACAAGACTCTATGACGTCACCGGGGGATCAATAACAATCGATGGGGTGGACGTTCGAGATTTGACCAGGCAAGAACTTAGAAGTTTGATTGCCATGGCTTTTGAAGATGCAACGCTCTTTTCTTCCTCTGTCAAAGACAACGTTTTGCTCGGAAACCCTGGTGCGACTGAGGAAGATCTGAAGCAGGCCATTGAAATAGCACAGGCCCAGTTTGCCTATGACCTACCAAATGGACTCGACACAACTATCGGCGAAGAGGGGCTGTCGCTCTCTGGAGGACAAAGACAGCGAATCGCTCTAGCCAGGGCGGTGGCAGCGAAGCCTCGAATCCTGGTTCTTGACGATCCACTTTCCGCGCTGGATGTCGACACCGAAGCTATGGTGGAGGACGCTCTTCGACACGTGCTCAAGGAAACGACGGCTCTGATTGTTGCTCATCGACCTTCTACAGTCATGCTGGCCGATCGAGTTGCTCTTTTGGAAGATGGGCGAATCACCGCATTTGGCACCCATCAGGAACTGTTGAAATCCTCCGAGCACTACCGATACGTAATCACCTCGCTAGACATTGAACAAAAAGAGCGGGAGGTGAACCTATGAGCATGTTTGGTACCAACGATGAAGAGCGCACAGAGCTAACCAAAGAAGAGTCGCGCTATGTTCGCCAGCGATCAAGAAAGTTGCTCGGGTCACTTATCCTGCCAATGCGCGCAAGAATCCTGATTGCAGTTGTTCTAGGAATCATTTCTACGGCTATTCGTGTAGCTGGTCCCGCTCTGATTGCACTTGGTATTGACTGGGCACTTCCCAGGGCAATCTTGCGCGATTATGACGAGCTGTGGATTGTGGTTATTTGCTATCTTT
>Ga0207937_1000207_pt1 | contig 20995 bp, 13 predicted proteins | sample LakMenEpi04Sep11_FD_150668 | JGI IMG/M metagenome (GOLD analysis project Ga0207937, IMG submission 150668) | Freshwater microbial communities from Lake Mendota, WI - 04SEP2011 deep hole epilimnion (SPAdes) | ecosystem: Environmental > Aquatic > Freshwater > Lentic | place: Lake Mendota, Madison...
CCGCCTGGGTTGTAACGGCACCGAACGAATGCCCCGACATGCCAATATGTTTCATGTCGAACCGTCCTCCGAACGCGTGTGCGGAGTCTTTGTTCCAAATTTCGATCTGATCCAAAACCGCAGGTACGTCCTGGACTCGCAAAAGGAATTCCTTGAGACCAGCGGCCTTCTTCAAGGCTATCATACGTTCAGCGAGTGGCACACCTTTCCAGACGCTATCGTCGCTGCCAGGATGTTGCAGAAACACAGCTACATATCCCCGCGACGCCCAATGCTTGGCGAGAAACGCGGAACCTTCGCGGTTGCCACCAAGTCCATGGCTAAACAGCACCACAGGCGCCGCAGTTTTGTCCGCAGGTAGGTAGATGCGAATCGGAATTTCGCGAGAGCGTTTTATCCGCAAGCGACACTAAGGATACAAGCATCGATCTAGACGATAAAGAATCTGATGGCGTAGATGCTGTTGCGACCAGCGCGGCCATATACTGCCCACCGAATTCCCATGAACTAAACTATGTATAGGTTTCACTGCATTTTCCTTGACCATCGCAGATAAAACGGCGTATATTCATTGTATCTACACCCTTAATGGAGCTGGAAATGTCGACTGTACAAAAATGGGGCAATAGCTTGGCGATCAGGATTCCGCAGGCGCTCGCGGGGCAATTGGACGTTTGCGAAGGAACCGCGGTGGAATTGCATGTTCGAAAAGGCGAATTGGTGGTGCGCCCGAGGGCAGCAAAAAAAATCAGTTTGGAAAAATTGCTAAAAAACTGCAAACCTTCCCAGTTGCATGGAGAAACCGACTTTGGATTTGAGGTCGGACGTGAGGTGCTTGATTGAAACAAAAAACCGTAACTTATGTTCCCGATCGAGGCGATTGGGTCTGGATTTCGCTCAGCCCAACTTCGGGTCACGAGCAAGCTGGTAGGCGTCCAGCTTTGGTCGTCAGTCCAAAGAGCTACAATCGGAAGACTGGGTTGTGCATCTTGTGCCCGGCAACCCGGCAGGCCAAGGGCTATGCGTTCGAAGTGGAGATCGCAAACAACGATGGAACATCCTCTGTTGTGCTTGCGGACCATTTGCGAAACGTCGATTGGCGAGCTCGCAACATTCAATTGATTCATCGCGTTTCTACCTCTGAGTTATCTGAAGTTGTCGCGAGGGTTGAAGCATTACTCGTGAATCCCGACGCTTGAGTATCTGGTCGGAAGCGTGCTTCATGCGGGATGTTATCATGCTGGTCGAGGGTTCGGTTGCGTCCACGATGAAATAGATATGTCAACGACGCAACGGAAGTACAACGAGTTTATCCTCCGACGACAATCGAAGATCGCGGGCGGATTGCTCGCTGAGAAGCACCACTTGCTCTACACTCTCGACGTGAAGGGAAGCAATTTTTGTTTGGATAGCAAGAAACGGTCGTGCGGCGCGGGCTAGGATCGATTGCTCGCCGCTTTGCCTATCGCTGTCGGCATCTTCGCTCAACTTCCATGAGACCGTCGTTGCGTTCGCAATGGCTGCAATCTCCTTGGTCTTGCACGTGATCATCGGGCCACCATCGAAGATATCGATTAGATTGTTGCGACGAAATCCTTGCGCCTCCAACATGCTCAGGGCCGGACGTGTTTGTTCATGCACTTGCCCGATCGACTCTAGCGCATCGTGCGGTAGCAGTTCCAAGTAGATCGGATACTTAGGCATGAGTTCTTCGATGAACTTCTTATCCACCATCGATAACGAATCAGCGCGAGGAAAGTCTATTTTGAAGAAGTGCGCACCGATGGCTTCCCAAAAGGGTGAGATGCCATGCGCGTCTTGAAAGCCTCGCATCTCCGCAATTGTTTCCAATGCGAAACGTTTCGGATGCGCCGCCATGTAAAGGAACCGACTCATGCTCAGCAGTTTGCCACACCCTTTGCCGCGATAGTCAGGTTGCAAGAATAAACTACCGATTTCCGTCGGACCATTGTGCTCTTTGATCAGATGAAGAGAGTGGACCATCGTTTCCATTTCCAAAATCTCGGAGTAAGCCTTCTCCGTCTCGATCTTGTACGCATAAAGAGGTTGATATCCTCCGGTCTTCGAGAAGATACACGAGGTGCCGATCAATTGATTCGTCGTCATGTCTTCCATCACGAAGACATAGGGTGCCCCCTCTGCTTTCTCAGTTGTGCGAGAAAACGCGAACACCGCCCTCTCCAATCGATCGTTCAATGTCTCTTGATTGATCTGTAACGAAGTCATACCCGCAGACGCTTGGCAAATCAGATTCCATAGCGAATCCAAATCTGTCAGTTCCACCTCGCGAACACGAAACATCCTCATCCCCCGAGTCTAAAGTGATACAGTCGCGTACTCCGATTGATGTCAGTTGCGATCACCGCAATTTTCGTGATTTCTCTACCTTTTTCGGTTTTTCCAACGGTTTGTTTGCCGAATACGCTGCTTAGCAGAGGTTGGCCCATCGTTTGCAACAACTCATCTATCTTAAGTTGGCTGATCAAGTGTATCAGCAGGACTTATTTTGGATTGCCAGCATTTCGTTGACTGGACTGTATCTTATTCGAACAGGTTGATTCAAAATAGGACGACTTAACGATTCTCTCCAAAGGTAAAGTCAACAAGAGGAAGTCATGCAGATTCTGAAGGTTAACAAACTCAGAGGCCCAAACATCTGGTCAAATTCGCCAGTGTTGGAGGCTTGGGTAGACCTCGAAGAGCTGAAAAATACTTCTTCGGAAATGATTCCGGGGTTTAATGAACGACTGATGGCATGGTTGCCAACCATGGTCGAGCACCGATGCAGTGTAGGCGAGCGAGGCGGGTTCTTTATTCGTCTTCGTCGTGGGACTTACATGGCACATATTCTGGAACACGTCACGCTCGAGTTGCAATCACTCGCGGGTACACCAGTTGGCTTCGGCCGAGCGCGCGAGACCAACACGGACGGCATCTACAAAGTGGCGATCGCATATCGCGAAGAGAGCCTAGGTCTTGCATGTTTAGAAAAGGGATTTGAACTCATCCTAGCAGCCGTTCACGATAAACCTTTCGATGTTGCTGCCGAAGTAGAAAAGCTCAAATCGTTCGCTTACGACGTATGCTTGGGTCCTAGCACCAAGGCGATCGTGGATGCTGCCAAAGCACGCGGTATTCCATGGCGACGATTGAACGATGGCAGCTTAGTACAACTCGGATACGGCTGCCATCAGCGACGTATTTGCACGGCAGAAGCAGACACTACCAGCGCGATCGCAGAGTCGATTGCTCAAGATAAAGATCTAACACGTATGCTATTAAAGACGATTGGAGTTCCGACTCCAGAAGGTCGTCCAGTCGATAGCGCTGAAGATGCCTGGGAAGCGGCTGAGGACATTGGGCTTCCTGTCGTTGTCAAACCACAATACGGGAACCACGGTCGCGGAGTTGCGACCAACCTAAACTCGCGCGAACAAGTCGAAGCGGCTTACAAAGCCGCCAGAGAAGAAGGGAGTTCGATCGTTTGCGAACGCCATGCTCCGGGCGACGATTATCGAGTCTTGGTCATCGGGGGCAAGATGGTTGCTGCCGCTCGGCGTGAACCAGCGCACGTGATCGGTGATGGACAATCTACCGTTCAGACTTTGATCGACATTGTCAACGAAGATCCACGACGAAGCGATGGCCACAGCACGGTCCTTAGCAAGATCAAAATTGATGCCGTTGCGCTTGGAGTGCTTTTAGAGCAAGGGATGACACCCGATACGATTCCACCACTTGGCAAACGAGTGTTGATCCGCAGAAATGCGAATCTCAGTACAGGTGGCACGGCCACCGATGTGACAGATCTCATCCATCCAGATGTCGCTCGTCAGTGCATTGAAGCAGCTCGCGTGATCGGGCTCGATATTGCCGGAGTCGATGTGGTGGCTCAAGACATCACGCAACCCTTGCAAGGCCAGCGCGGCGTCATCGTCGAAGTGAATGCTGGGCCTGGACTTCGCATGCATATTGAACCCTCCGCGGGTCAAGGCCGTCCCGTTGGCGAAGCGATCATCAACATGATGTTCCCCGAGTCGAACAATGGGCGAGTGCCGATCGTCAGCGTGACGGGTGTGAACGGGAAAACAACAACGACACGTTTGGTGGCACATATCGTTTCGTGTAGCGGCAAGAAAGTGGGTATGACATGCACCGACGGAATCTATATCGCAGGCCGGCGAATTGATTCCGGTGATTGCAGTGGACCACAGAGCGCTCGATCTGTATTGATGAACCCAAGCGTCGAGGCTGCTGTTCTTGAGACCGCGCGAGGTGGCATTCTTCGTGAAGGGCTCGGATTCGATTATTGCGACGTTGGAATCGTTACGAACATCGGCGAAGGAGACCACTTAGGCCTGTCGGACATCGAAACGATTGAACAATTGGCCAAAGTGAAGCGTTGCGTGATCGAAGCCGTATCGAAGACCGGCTATGGGGTATTGAAGGCAAATGATCCCTTGACTGCAGAGATGGCCGAAAAGTGCAAAGGATCAGTGATCTTCTTTGCCATCGATAGCAACGACCCTGTATTGGCAACCCACCGCGCGAAAGGCGGACGCGCTGCATTCGTTCGCGAGAACTCCATTGTGCTCGCAGAAGGAACGACCGACTTCCCTCTTTTGTCACTGGACCGAATTCCACTCACCCACAACGGTCGCATCACATTCCAAGTGGAGAATGTACTCGCTGCCGCGGCTGCATGCTGGGGGTTGGGAATGCCGTGCGAACAAATCCGATTGGGACTAGAGTCTTTCTCGGCGCACATGGACAAGGTTCCAGGTCGATTCAATTTGGTCGAGATGCACGGAGCAACGGTGATCGTCGACTACGGCCACAACGCTTCGTCGTTGATGGCCATTTCGGAATCTCTTCAACAGTTTCCTCATACGAATCGAACCGTTATCTACTCCGCAGCCGGGGATCGACGCGATGAAGATATGGTGCGGCAGGGAGAGATCCTCGCGGCCCACTTTGATCGAATCATCCTTTACGAAGATCAATACCTACGAGGGCGACAGCCTGGCGAGATCATGGCATTGTTCAAGAAGGGGATGGACAGCGGCTCGGTTACAAAAAGGGTAAAAGAGATTCACGAAGTCTCGGGTTGGCCGAATGCTGTCGATCGAGCTTTGAAACTCATTCGCAAGGGTGATTTGCTTCTGATGCAAGCGGATACGATTGACGAAGCGGTTCACTATCTGCAGCGAGCATTTGAACATGAGAGTTTTGGTCGAGAGATCGATTTGGACTCTGCGATTCACAAACCTGCCGAGCCCAACAAGTCTGCTGCTCCCCCATCCGTAGACACGACCAAGAACTAATCGCACCGGCTTGTATCGCGAAGTTCTTGATCGGCGGACAGAATTGGAATTAGAATTGATGCAGAAGAAAATGAATGGCGAATCATGCTTCTGCAAATCGATTTTTTGATGTCTCCAGAAAAGGACACCATCATGGCAACCACTGAAATCGTGAACCATGGCGATTAGAAATTCGTCCGGTTACCGAGAAGAATTGCCCAGCGTACCGTCCCTAGACGCAGGAATATTTCATGCTGTATCTTTCTGCCTTAGGTTTTTGAAGCAAAAGTACTAGGTACTGCTTCTTTTCGTCGCGCTTCTTCTTTGTCGTCCCAACCTATCGATTCTTCGGCTAAACTGGTGAGATGCAGGTACTTGAATACCAAAAGCCTCTCACCTTTAGGTCAAGAATGACTCGATCGAAAAACACTCTGCCCTGGCTGCGCATCTGCCTATCCGTCGCGGGATTGTCGTTGGTTTCTCTCGCGAATGCAAATGGACAAGAGTTCATTCCTCGCACTCAAAAGGTTCCTCCGGGACCTGCGATCTCTCCGAAAGAGGCGATCCAGAAAATGCAGGTGCCTGAGGGCTTTCATGTAGAGCTAGTTGCCGCAGAACCGTCGATTCAAAATCCAGTCGCGATGGCGTTCGATGACGCGGGCCGCATCTATGTGACCGAGAGTTTTGAATATCCGCGCCGTGAACCTGGGCCAGGACGCGATACGATCAAGATACTTCAAGACAAGGATGGTGATGGTCTTGCGGAAACCGTCAAGGTCTTTGCGGAGGGTCTGAACATACCTTCGGGAATCGCTATCGGATATGGTGGTGTCTGGGTTGCCAATTCGCCTGACATCCTGTTCTTGGAAGATACCGATGGAGATGACAAAGCTGACAAGCAAACCATTATCGTTACTGGTTTTGGTCGCGACGATACGCACGAGCTTCCCAGTGCATTGACATGGGGACCCGACGGATATCTTTACGGACTCAATGGTGTATTCAATCGATCGGTCGTCAAGCAAGATGGCAAAACTTTCGATTTCACCTGCGCTCTGTTTCGTATCGATCCTCGCACGAAAAAGTTCGAACTGTTCTGCGAGGGTACCAGCAATCCATGGGGAGTTACATTCAATCATGAAGGGAGCGCGTTTGTTAGCGCATGCGTGATCGATCACTTGTGGCACCTCAGCGAGTCGGCATACTACCGTCGTCAAGGCGGCCCCTATCCTCCCCACACCTTCTTTGCGGAATCGATCGTCAAACATAAACACCAAATGGCGGCATACTGTGGCATCGAGTTCTTTGATTCCGAAGCCTACCCCGCAAAGTTTCGAGATCGACTGTACATGGGTAATATTCACGGTGGTTGTATCAATTCCGATTCGATCGAACGCAACGGTGCCACCTACCGAGCTTCGGGAGAACCTGATTTTCTGACGGCGAACGATGTCTGGTTTATGCCCGTTGCACAGAAGGTTGGCCCCGATGGTTGCCTCTACGTGCTCGATTGGTACGATCGATATCACTGCTATCAAGACGCCAACGCAGACCCGAAAGGTGTCGACCGAGGGCATGGCCGGTTGTATCGAGTCGTACACCAACAACGCCCTAAGCAAAAGTATGCAGACATTGCTAAGCTAACCGATGATCAATGCATCGATGCCATTGCGGATCCAAACATTTTTATACGCCAACGCGCTCAACTCCATCTTCAACAGCGCGGTGCTTCTAAGAATGCTGCCATCGCGTCACGGTTGCAATCGATGGTGTTTCAGGAGAAAGTGAATCTCAAATACCGCATGCACGCGTTGTGGTCTTTGATCGGATCCGGTTCGATCCCTGCCGATCTAGTGCCGAAGCTTCTGGAATCCGCCGAACCAGAGCTTCGAGCCTGGGGAGTTCGAACGGCGGGACAGCATCGAGTGCGCGACGAGAAGATTTTGCAGCGAGTCTCGCAATTGTCGCAAGACAGCGATTTGCGAGTGCGGTTGGAAGTATCGGTCGCTGCTCCAAAGATTGCCAACGGCTCAGAGGCTTCGCGTTGGAACATTCAGCAGCAACTCTCCCTATTGCCAAAGAGTGGGACGGATCCTCTTCTAAGCCGAGTCGTGTGGCAAAACATGCTTCCCCAGCTTGCGGAACAACAAACGCTCGTGCTTGAGTCCATACTCGCTTCCGAAAAGGATAGCGAACTGCTCGAACTTGCACCCCGCTTCGCGAAACTGCTAGCGTCCAACACCAAGGCGAATCTCGAGGATGATACGAGCCGACGCAATATCCAAGCGATCTTGAAGTTGGCAAAGGGCTTGGCGTCGAAGAATCCACCAATGGGAGCCCAAGTGATCGATTCGGTTCTCGACAAATCGCGCAATCTCGAATTGCAGACGATCCCTGTTCAATCGCTGGTAAAGCAATGGCTTGAAGAGAACGCATCGGCTTCGCTTTTTGTGCTGCCCGACGTCAAGAGAATTCAGGAATGGACTGATTGGGAAACGCGGATCCTTCAATCGAACCTTTTGGTTGCGAATGCGAATGCGCTGGAACTGACTCGTTCGATCACGCTCGATTCCAATGCAAAGCCCGAGTTGAAACGGCAACTGATACAAACTGCTTCGCAAATCGAACCAAAGATTGTGAAAGAAAATCTAATTGCCCTCCTTCAATCGCTTGCCGAGGGTAAGGACAAACAGCAACAACTGCGGGATACGATACTCGACTTGGGAATCGCGCGCGCGGACGCAGAAGATGCGAAGGGTATTGTTGCGTATCTTCCGAAGATGAACACGAATCTACAAGCGAGTATTGCGGAGCGACTTTGTCAGAGAAACGAAACTGCAGCGGCGATTCTGGAGCAGATGGCGAACGGTGCATTTCGCAAAGAATTGCTAAGCCCGAATCGAGTTCGGCTTTTGGCAACGAGTAACCAAGCGTCGATCAAGGAGTGGGTGACAAAGATATGGGGCAATGTGAATGTCGAAAGCTCAAAGGAACGTGAAGACGTCATCCAACGCGCCACTAGCAGTATGAGATGGGATGCGAGAGGGGACGCGGAGCGAGGTTGGGTCGTGTACGATCGGATCTGTGGGCAGTGTCACGTGATGCATGGACGCGGCTATGAAGTAGGTCCGAACATCACATCAAATGGACGTGGATCGTATGAACAATTGCTCGTCAGCGTCTTCAACCCGAGCTTGGTGATCGGCGAGTCTTACCAGAGTATTACGATTCGGACCAAGGATGATCAAATTGTTACCGGCCTGCTCGTCGATCGCAACGACAAGCGAACAGTGCTGAAGATACAGGGAGGAAAGGAGCAAACGATTCTGGAAGAAGATATCGACGAGTTCAAACGAGACAAGAAATCTCTTATGCCGGAGGGTATAGAGAAGCAAATGACTCCTCAAGAAATGGCAGACTTGTTTGCATTGTTAACGCTAGAGAAAGCTCCTACCGAAAAGAGCAACAGCAAGATCTCTGGAACCCCGGATCGATTGCATGACAAGAATCGGTAGCTAGGCAAGAATCCATGAAATCGTCTCCCCGAGATCGAGCACCTGTCAGTCAGTTTCGTTGTCTGATTGACGGATACAATCTTATGTTTGAAAGTATTGCCATTCCAGATCCGAAACTTGGAACGGCGGCGCTTCGTCTGGCTAGAGAACAGTTGCTTGAGTTTGTTGCCAGTCGATTGAGTGATGCAGATCGGCGAACGACATGGATTGTTTTCGATTCAGATCAAGACGTTGGCTTGCCGGACGAGACGGTTTATCGCGGAATGCAGATCACCTTTGCACGCGAGGAGTCATCGGCGGATGAATATCTTTGCAAATGGATTCGGAGCCATACCAATCCCGCTGGGTTATCTGTCGTTTCGTCGGATCATCAAGTGCAGCGGGCCGCCAAAGCACGCGGGGCCAAGTTTTTTGATAGCGAACAGTGGGTCAGTCAGATCCTACCCGAAAACCCGCTTGGCGACTTACAATCGAGCGACATCTCAGAGGCTGAACGACAGAACGAACGAGACGAAGCGCTTCGCCATTCCAAACTCCAAGAGGGAGAGAAGAAAGACTGGCTCAAGACCTTTGGTTTCGATGAAAGCGAGTAAGCCGGGTAAAAAATAAACAAAATGCCCATTGGTGCGAAGGAAGCTTCGAAACTTATGAACAACAAGAAGCTTATGAACAACACGCAAAGAGCGATTGGGAATCGAAATACGTCGCATGCAAGCTCTCGATATCGGCTGTTATCCTATCTGGTAGATCGCAAAAGTTTTGGACGTAAGGGGCAAGCCCTAACCGTAACGTCAACCTTTCCATATCGGGCTAGTCCCGATCGGACACTGCTCTGGCGACCTGCGGAACTATCAATTTTGAGCCAGTGACGCACGCGTGGAAGAAGATGCCAACGGTGATTGGTCGTGCTTCAGCGGAAGCTGATATGCGGCTGCTTCGTGGTCGTTCCTGACGACCAGGATGTCGCCGGAGAGAGCGGGATAGTTCCAAGTACGGCCATTGAGGGCTTCCAGTTTCGCTAGCTCCTGATGTCCTTCGTGTGTTGCATTTACAAGAACAATTTCTCCAGATTCCGCCTGAATCAGCAAGAGATCATCGATGAGGAGCATTTTTCCGTGACCATAGCGACCACGCTTCCATTGGCGTGATCCATCGCGGAGATCGAGACAGGTCAAGATACCGTTGTCGAAACCGTATACATAATTCTCATGAACGAGGCAGTTCGAAAGTTTCGATTTAAGCTGCTTCGATTCCCAGACGATTCGAGAATTCCATCGGCCATCGATTCGAGTCACTTCTACTAAGGCCGTTCCCATATCGTAACCGGATGAGATCAGCACGTTAGCGCGTGTACTATCGCTTATCGCGATTGGTTGAGCGACATTGACTCGCGATTCCCCTTGGGTTACCCATGGTTGGAGCCACAACGATGCTCCGTGAATATCGTATGCACGTAGTCCATCTCCGTTAAAACTCAAGATTTGCGATTCACCCAAAAGAGATGCCAGAACTGGCGACGCGTACGATGCTTTATCATCCCCTGATCGCCATAGTTCTCGTCCCGTCGAGCACGAGTATGCAATTGTTGCGGCATCTTTCCCAGCACCTGGTGTTACGATGACTTGATCATTCACCACGAGAGGTGATCCCGACATTCCGAATGCGAGGTTCTGCGTTGTCGGATTTTCGAACACTTCTTGTTTCCACAAAAGCGATCCATTGGCGAGGTCCACACAATACAGGGCTCCCATTGCACCCAATGCATAGACTCGCCCGTTGTAAATCGTAGGAGTTGTTCGCGGTCCATCTCCGTGTTCGTGACGGAATCTACCGGCTGATTGATGACACCAAAGCTCCTTTCCATTACGCAGGTTGTAACAGACGATGCTCTCATTCTCGTCTCGTTGTTCCATATCAATCGCTACGTTTCCGAGTATCGCAAAACTGGACCATCCGAGTCCGACAGGATGACGCCACAGAAGCTTGGGAGAACAATCAGCCCAATTCGTTTCAAGTCCTACGCCATGAATCACACCGGTCCGGTTCTTTCCAAGTAACTGAGGCCAATCCGCGTTGGTCGGTTCCAGCAACTCAGGCGTCAGTGCAATTAGTTCCTTCGGTTTTGTTACAAGATAGGCATGTACCTTTTGTTCCGCAGTAGCCGTCCATCGCCAAACGATTCGCGGTGTTCGGTCGCCATAGAATCCATCGACTTTTAGAAAATAGGAACTCGCGTAGCAAGCGACCGCAAGGAGGACAGCCATGAAGGCGAACCAGCGACGCGTCGAGGGGGCACAGGCAGCTATCAGCATGGATAGCAACGCGAGCAGACAAACAATCGATAAGTACAGGCAGTTCCCATCTAGACCATAGAATATCAATTGCGTTTGCTTCTCTTGAAACCAACTGATGAGGCTTACACCTAGTCCTAGTGCCAGCCCTACTCCCAAAGGGAGCAGCAGCAACGTTACGAGGGACAGACGCTTGCGCACAATCGGCGTCGGATTGGGTGAAGGGAGAATTCCTCCATGGTCGGTTTGTCCAAGTGAATCGGAGCTGGAAGGTCGAGTGTTCATTAGAGCTCTACCAAATGGATGAAACGAGGAAGTTGCACGATCAGACAGCAACAAATGCTTTAGAAAGATAACCGGTAGATTAGCGCCACTGCCGCCTCGGTCGAGAAGCGGTCAAGATTCGTCACATTGCCCGAACGACCTGGAGCTATGTAGCGAATGTAACAATTGCACAGCCAGCTAAAAAATGCGGGAATTCGAGCAGTGACGAAGCCCATCGTAGGCTGTGTTGGGGACACACCATTTTAGGGCTCTGCGTTAACGGAGATGGGCCTATCAACGCGAGCTCATGCCTACCGAGTTCCAGAAACATTTTTATTGAGGCGATTTGATGGATTTATCAATGTCCAAACGCATGTTGAAACATGAATCGATGGTGCCAAAAATAATCTTATATTTTTGCAATTTTGCTCATTGAATTTGGCCTGCGATATGTTTCAATCTTCCTCGGAAGTCCTCTCGCTTTCTTGGATCGATAGCAAACCGTAACGCTAGACGAAGTGTCTACGCGAGGGATTTATTTTGATGACTCGGTATTTCTGTTCAAACGTATTTTCAGGTTTGTTTCCGGTCAGGCGTTTCTTCTTTTTTGTAGCTATTCTTTGCCCTTTACTGGCTGCAATTGGATGCGGCTCCGGAAGCATCCAACAACCTACCTACCCAGCTTCTGGTTCAGTCACGCTCGATGGAAAGCCAGTAAAGAATGCTCTTGTCGTTTTTCATGCCATCGACAAAAGCAAGTTCAAGTGGGAGGAGGTTCCTCAGGGCACAACCGACGAACAAGGCAGGTTTCGTCTTTTTACTTACGCAACGGACGACGGCGCCCCGGCAGGCGAATACAGGGTCGGGATAGCTGTTATGGGGGCAGCAGATGACGAAGGCGGAGACCAAGTTAAGCATGAACGTTTGAGTCTCAAAATCCCAACCAAGTATGCCAACGCCGAAACTTCGGGGATCAAAGCCACAATTGAAAAGCAGAGTACGGCCTTTGCACCATTCGCGCTCTCAAGCAAATAGTCTTTTTTGGAGTGAAACTATGTTTTTTCGTATATCAACACGCAGAGGATTCACCTTGGTTGAACTCCTGGTTGTCATCGCCATCATCGGAATCCTCGTAGGTCTGTTGCTGCCGGCGGTTCAGGCAGCGCGCGAGGCCGCCAGACGTATGCAATGTTCGAACAATCTCAAACAGATTGGCCTGTCACTGCACAATTTTGAAAGTGCCTTTCGATACTTTCCACCCGCGAGAGTCGATGCGGCGCCGGGCTTCCCTGTAACAGAGTTTGGAGTCCCCGCTCCGGCAACTGGATCAATCCAACACGGCCCGGGCATCTTTTTGCTACCGTACATGGAGCAAACGGCCGTATATAGCCTTTACGATTTTACGCTCAATTGGTCGCATGCCACCAACGCGAGGGCGATCGCGGCTCAGATACCTTCTTTTGTATGCCCCTCTACGCCGGAATCCGCTCGATTCGATACTGGAAATGCCCCAGGAAGCACAGCAGCAAATAGATGGCTTGCAGCGGTTTCTGACTACTCAATAGCCAATGGGATGAATGGGCAGCTCGGTCTTCCGCCTCTGAATAGAATGCCCCCTATTCCCGGCTTTGTGATGGGTACACCGAGCACAGACCATACGCAGTATATTGGTGCAATTCTGCCTATGAGCACGATATCGTCCTTTACGACTGGAATGAGTCCTCCGTTTTACAATGCACGAACAAAAAGCCGCATGGGATCCATAACAGACGGAACCTCCAATACACTCGCATGGGTAGAAGATGCTGGCCGACCTTTTCTTTACTGGGGTCGCTCCCGACAAACAACGAGAGCAAGCGGCGCTGGTTGGGCAGACCCCGACTCGGAATTCTGGGTCGATGGGTTCACAACCGATGGTCGAACATCCCTTGGGCCTTGCCCGATGAATTGCAACAACAATAATGAGCTCTATTCATTTCATACAGGTGGATGCAACGTGGTTCGTTGCGACGGAAGCGTTCAGTTTTTGTCGCAGAACATTTCTGTACCAGTGCTTGCGGCCGCAATCAGCGCGAAGATGGGCGAAGTTTTGCAACTGGACGAATAATCGCCGGCATTGAGAGGTGAATGAAGGGAGTTGTGTGAGATTTGGTTCCGATCGTGGACCTGTTTTTCTGCCATCAATACTCCAGTCCACGAATAAACGATCTACTCGATTTAGATTGCTTTTGGGAGAAAGCTAACGAGTAGGTTAGCTAGCTATCGATTATGCTTTCTTGCGTTCGTGATCGGTAGGCTGTGCGAGTTCTGCGATTTCTTGTATCCTATCGCATCTGGACTGAGCACCGAAAAGCATGCGATCGGGGATTGGTCCGTGACACGATCAACGGCTAGAGCACGAGTGTTTTGCTCGTTGAAGGATTTCCATTGAAACTCCAGGGAGGTAGTGAATGAAAAAAGTTTGTAAGCAGTTATGGATTTGCGCTTGGGTTGGATTGGCACCAGCGCTTTGCCACGCATTGGCTCCAGCATTGTGCCACGCTCAGCCGCAGGTAACACCTGCAAGCAATTCTACCGTCATTCCATCACCATCCCTTACTCCGAAGGGGCCAGATACACATCAAGTTGCGTTGATGAATCTTCTGGAGTGTATGGAGTTGTATCATCCTGCCAAGGAACTCAAGGGCGCAGCGGTTCTTAGTGGTTCCACAACCATGATGGCTCTGGGAAAGGCATGGGCTGATCGTTTTCGCTACTTCCACAAAGACGTCACGTTGACACGTGGTCCCGATGGTACAGAAGCCGGTATCAAGGCATTGGCCCAAGATCCTACGTTGATTGTAGGAGCAAGCCGCCCGATCACAGAAGCAGAGATCGCAACGCTCAAGGCTGGCAAGTGTAAAGATCCTCTGAGCGTGATCGTTGGTTTGGATCCTCTCGCTTTGTATGTACACGAATCCAACAAACTAGGAGCCGTGACCCCTGAACAATTGGAAGCCATTCTTCGCGCTCCCGGTCAAAAACTAAATCATATTTCTACATGGGGAGAACTTGGTGCAACAGGTGAGTTTGCAAAGCAACCGATTCGAATCCATTCAAGAAGTGAGATTAGCGGGACGAAGGCATTTGTTAAACAGTTCTTGTTGCGCGGAGACGAAGTAGCGAAAGAAGCACAGTCGCATGAGTCCAACGATGCCGTTTGCGAAGCGATAGCAAAAGATCCGGCAGGAGTTGGTATCGCAGGTTTCGGTGATGGAAAGCCAGGGACTAGACCCGTTTCGCTATTGATTCGTGGCGCGACGATACCTGCTACCGAAGAGAGTTTTCTCACGGGACAATATCCGCTAGTTCGCCCTTTGATTCTCGTTTTCGATAGAACTCAAATGAAATCTGACGGCGGCCTTCGCGAGTCCATGTTGCGATACATTCTTAGTCGCGATGGACAAATGGAAGCGATTCGCGCTGGATTCTTCCCACTCGATCCGTCATTTATTCACCAAGAACTCGACCAGATTTGTGGTCCGAGAATGCGATAAGCCCATCCACCAATCTCGGAGTATCTATCATGAGTTGCGTTAAGAGAATTTTTATTTCTATCACTGCGTGTATCGTGTTTGGAGACAATGCCCGCGCACAGAATTGGGCAGACATGTATGCAGGTGCATTGCCTCGGTCGAGCTCCTCGTTTAGTAGCTCGAATCCAACATTCGGTGCATCCTCTGGTAATCCTGGATTCGGTTCGAATCCCAGTCTGACGACTGCCCGACGCGATTGGAAGCTGGGAGTTGGAATCCAAAATAATGACGTGGGTGCGGTGGTTACGACCGTCGCTCCTGGAAGTCCCGCACAGCTGTCCGGAATCAATCAAGGAGATGTGATTGTTGCTGCGGGCGCTGCTCGGCTTGGGTTGGTCGAAAACAGAATTGTTGAGCTTGCGGAGGAAATCAAGCGATTTGCAGACAGTTATGGTCGCATCAATCTCGTTGTGCTCGATTCGCGAACGCGAGCGCTGCGAAGCGTGAATGTGACGATGACTTCTTCGTCGAGTGCCATCAGCGGTCAAGTTGCATTTCGAGATGGAGCGATGGCTCCTACCGGTGCTGTGCTGGCGTTGCAACTCCAGAATATAACCCGTCCGTTTTTCGAAGTATCGGGTGGCCGAACCTCCATTCCATTGCAAGGCTACGGACCATTTCGTTTCGAACTGAACGTCGATCCGAGATTCATCGACCCCTCCGATCAATACGACCTATCCATGGCGGTCATGATCGGCAATCAAGTGTTGTACAATCTCATGTCGCCCATCCGGTTGAATTCAACAACGATCGGTCAGCCACTAAACGTTGTCCTCGATCGCTCGACAAGCACAGCAAGTTCTTCGGTCACTGCTTCCTATCCCACTTTCAGCAATCCGGCCGATGAAATCACACGTGTTTTTCAACAGTTGACGGGCCAGCCTCCAACGGCTTCAGAGCTGGTAGGCTGGCAAGCTTATTTGCAACAGGGGAACTCCATCGACAGTTTGCGAGCAGCCATTCTTGGAAGCGTAAAGTATCGAAGCCGTTTTCCAGATGAAGCAACCTATATTCAGAACGTTTTGATGCAATTAACCAATCGGCAGCCAAACCAATCCGAGATCAGTTTTTGGGTCGGCAGACTTCGATCGACAGGTTCGCCTGAAATCGTGATTCGTGAAATCATGGCACAGCGACGCTAAACGTGGCTCGTTCCAGTCGTTTTCCTTTCGATCTTATTCACAAAGATGTCGGTACGCATGCCCGTCGCGGACGACTGCATCTTCCGCACGGCGTGGTGGAAACGCCCGCCTTTATGCCCGTCGGAACCCAAGGTACAGTGAAAGGCCTAACGATCGATCAAGTACGATCGACGGGTGCAGACATCATTCTCGGAAACACCTATCATCTTTCGTTGCGTCCAACGAGTGAGCTGATTGCCGAACTTGGTGGTCTCCATCGATTCATGGGTTGGGACAAACCGATCTTGACCGACAGTGGTGGTTTTCAGATTTTTTCACTTGGCGATTTGAACAAAGTGACAGAGGTTGGTGCCACATTCAAGTCTCATTTGAATGGTGCCACCATCCACCTAAAGCCGGAAGATTCGATACGAATTCAACAGGAGCTCGGTAGCGACATCGCTATGGTGCTCGATCACGTGATCGCATTGCCAGCGACGGACGACGCGGTTCTAGACGCGATGGACCGTAGCGTCCGATGGGCAGAGCGTTGTAAAACGGTCGCAACCAAGCCGGACCAAGCGTTGTTTGCCATTGTTCAAGGTGGACTGAATCTGGACCATCGAGCTCGATGTGCAGGAGCGTTGGTGTCGATAGGCTTCGATGGCTATGCGATCGGCGGATTGAGTGTGGGGGAACCTCCCCCGGAGATGTACCGCGTTTTGGATGGTGTATGTCCTTGCCTACCGGAAGATCAACCACGTTATCTTATGGGTGTCGGAACGCCATTGGATTTGGTCGAAGGAGTGGCGCGTGGAGTCGACATGTTTGATTGCGTCATGCCAACGCGCAATGGCCGTAACGCTCTAGCATTTACGGCAAATGGCCCGCTGAAGATGCGCAACAGTTGCCACACGAGAGACGATAGACCGCTTGAGGAAGATTGCCCATGTCTCGCATGCAAACACTCACGAGCGTATATTCGTCACCTCTTTATGGCCGACGAAATGCTTGGACCAACTCTCTTGTCGATTCACAACCTGACCTTTTATCGCCGATTGATGACCCGAGCTCGTCAAGCCATTGAAGAAAACAGATACGACGCATTTTTGCAAGAATGCCGCCAGTCGCTTGCGTGAATCTGCGCACAGGAAGAAAGCAAGGAACGCGACGCTCCGTAGCTTGGGCACTCTTGCCCGAGAATGAAAGAGTCAACATGGATCAAGTGCCATCTTGCGTTATGCCTTTCGAAATCCCCATCGGAGCGTTTCCCAAGCTGGATCAATCCACTAATACCAATGCGACTTAGGCAAGCCCGCTTTCATAGCATTGTTGCCAATGATCAAGACCGTCGCTGTCCTTTTTGATTTCATTTGATGCGATTGGAACGATCGGAAACCGACTAAATGTCCGGTCTTATTTCTTGAAACTAGCCAAACCGATCTTGAGGGTCCCAAGATCGTTCAGTCCTTCATGGAAAGTGAATTGGGTCGATCCTCTCACCCATTTCTCTCGATTGCCGTTGAGCACTACATCCTCGATCGATCTGTTCTGGTATTCATGCCAAATCTTGAAATGAATCGGAATGCCGGCTGGGAGTTTTTCAATCTTGATTCTACCATCTCCGTCGCTGATTCCTGTGTAGGGATGATCGAGCACAAGTACAAAAGCACTCATTCGAGGATAGATGCTGCAATCAATTCTGCACGGGGCTTTCTCCGCGAATTTGGTCTGAACATCCAGGGTTTGTCCAGGCGCTAAGGCAGGCCGATTCGCCTGGTTTTCGAAGAATGAAAACATGGGAACTGTGTTCTGCTGGCACCGTACTCGAATCGTCTGCCCTGCCCTGATAGCAAATACATGTGGAACGAACTGACCATTGGCCGCGTTCAGCGTTGCTTCTTTCTTCGGGACTTCGCGAAGCTTAGGATGAAAGTCTTTCGTATCAAGAGTCGTCAGCTTGGTGTCGATTGTCAAAACAAGATCCGCAATCCCATGGTTTTTAGGGTTAACGACAAAATGTTCTTCCTGTCCAGGCAAGTTAGGATTCGCCCCTTCTTCGTCTGCAAGAACTACGGTCAACGAGACGTCAGCCCACTCCTGAGCCAGTGCCACACCGGAAACTATGGCAGACGTAAAGACAATACTCCCAAGGATAGTTGATTTCATTTTGAGACTTTTCTCGCATTGCACCTTAGCCTAAGTATGGCTGCATTCTACCTGCAAACCAGATTAAAAAGGGTGCAGTCGCCTGCCGCCCCATGATTCTTCAGTCAGCAGCAAGCTCATTTTTAGGTTTCGACTGACTTATCTCCGTTGGGATGTCTATTGTGCTCAGGTAGCGATTCCAGCCCGAGGCCATCAGAGTACCTTCGGTCGTATAGGGCAAGTGTCGCACAGCCCGCTTCTTTCCAACAACCTCGCATCGGAACATGAACGCCATCACGTCCTACCGGTAGCAAAACCTCGTGTTGTCCCTTGGTTTTTCACGCCTCTTCAATCAACCGTCCAATTCTTGGATCGCAACTCCGTCATGCAGGTATCCAATCTCATAACTCAATGATTTGACGACGCTTCGATAGGTGTCGACGGAAAAGTGGACATTGAACTGTTCGGCAAGTTGTTGGATTGCGGGTTGTTGTGGCAAGTCAGCAGCCAACCGGCCTATTCTGCGCGAGAGCCAACAAAACTCGGCAGCTTCTTGTCGCGAAACTCGCCCCAGCTATTGCTCCTCATAGGTTGGCGGTTTTCCAAGTAAGGCTGCAATTTCTGTTAATAATCGATCGGTGCTGCTCATGTTGGTGCGTTGCATCAACACATCCCTTGCAACCTCCGGCAGATTAGTGATCACGCCATCAACCCCGCGATTCATGAGCGACGATATGCTTACCGGGTCGTCGACCGTCCAGACATAGATCTCCTTGTTTTTATGGTGCAGCTTGTTGATAAGGCTTCGCGTTGCAAATCGAGCGTTGACGGCCAAAAAGTCAGCTTCTATGTTCTGAATGTTGCCCACCGAGACAGAAAGAAGAAGACCACATTTCCAGTTCGGACGCAGACGCTTGATTTTCCTAACTCCGTCTGGTTTCAGCGACATCACCATAATCTCATTTGACATCCCGTGTTTTTCTACAATGTCCACTACCCTTTGCTCCAGATTTTGGTCATGGCCGTAGTACTTAAGTTCTATCAGAACCCCGGTCTTGCCTTGGCATATCTGTAGTACTTCGGAGAGCTTTGGAACGCGTTCGTTTTCGAACGGGGGACCGAAGGAACCGCCGATATCAATGTTATGAAGATCAGGCAATCGAGCTTCCCAAACTTTGGTTTTGTTTCTGGCCAGCTTCATGAAGTCGCTGTCGTGGATGACAACCACCTCGCCATCGGCAGTCTCCTGAACATCAATTTCGACCCAGTCGCTGCCAGCCTCGATAGCCATACGTACCGCGGCCAAACTATTTTCGGGTGCTGCTTTGGAAGCACCACGATGCGCGATGATCTTCACGTCCTCCCTCCATCGCAAACGGCTGATGGCGCTCGCACCAATCCAGGCCGCCGCAAGCAATCCTATCAGGCAAATGGCCATCGTCCTGTAGCGATTCAAACTCGGCTTCGAAAAGTGGTTACGATTGTTCAATAGCGGAACGCTCGCAAGCGATTTTTCTGCATCTGGATGCAGTTTCTGATACGCATGAAATAACAGCAGCGCGAAGCCTAACGATCCAATCAAATTGAGAATAAGGCTGACAACAGCAAGCGCAAAAAGCATCAATCCAACTCGCCCAGCCAATAAGGCTAGGGAACCAAGGGTGCTTGGAATGAGCCAACGCCCTAGCATTCCTAGGAAGAATGTTGCGATGGCGTTAGCAATGATCCCAACCACCAACCAAATGACCATCCATCGCAACACAAGAAGACGCTTCCCCGCGATCATCTGTCGACTTTCCGGCAAAGCCACCGAAGTCGCGACGCGATCGAACAATACCAAGGGCAACGCGAGAAACCAACCCGAATAAAGTCGCAGCAAAATGGTCAATAGTACCGTCCCAAGAATAACGGCCAAGCCCACAGCGATGCGAAAAACCATTGGCCGTTCGTCGAGATAGTAATTGATGTCATACTCGCTAAGAGCAAAAAAGTAGATCGAACCTGCCGCCAATAGAAACGGGGCAGCTACCAATAAGGAAACTGCAGTCAATCGGCCCGTCACTCGAACTACGGACACCGTATGGCTCAACGCGTATCCCAACGCACCTAAAGCACTGAGTTGCTTTCTCTGCGAGTGTGCAGTAAGGATAGCAAGCAACGAAGCTTGCTCCAAAGCCAGGATTCCTAACCACACGGCTCCAATCACTATCGCACAGAGCCAGCCAAGTGGACCGACAAAGAACTTGGCAATATCAACATCGGATAAAACCGGGTTGCCACGCACCACCAATAACCCTTGCAGCAAGATTGTCAGCAAAGGTGTTAAAACGACCATCGCGAGAAGCTTGTAGGCTAAATCGGTAATGATCATGCTCTTCCAGCATCCGCTGCCGTAGGCTGTTATCGAGCCGAGCAGGCTGTTCCTGGACTCTGGATTACTGATCACACGGAATCCCCGTTGGTGAATTGCAAAAAGGAAACATGCTTCAAGACGGTTCGATCTTCAGTAATAGAGCCTTGTTTTTCAGTCCACTGCCGAAGCCCGTTCGCTTAAGGTCGACTCATCCAAGGTCGCAATCGCAGGTTCGGACAAAGTGTCGATCATCAGGGTAGCAAATTCCGGTGTTGCCTTCAATTCCCAGTTCCACCCCACACCCCGTAGGGACACACCATTTTTGTATTTTGCGACTTGACGAAGGGCATTTAGGAATTTCTAATTCTGGGATCTGAATTGATTGCGTTTAGTCCCTACTCGGG
>Ga0207937_1000210_pt1 | contig 20947 bp, 19 predicted proteins | sample LakMenEpi04Sep11_FD_150668 | JGI IMG/M metagenome (GOLD analysis project Ga0207937, IMG submission 150668) | Freshwater microbial communities from Lake Mendota, WI - 04SEP2011 deep hole epilimnion (SPAdes) | ecosystem: Environmental > Aquatic > Freshwater > Lentic | place: Lake Mendota, Madison...
CAATCGGTAGAAGCGAAGCAACTTGCAGGAATCGAAAACCCGACCCCAGAACAACTGGCAACACTGAAGGCCGACGTCAAAGTTGCCGCAGATTTTTGGATGGGTGTGAATTCCATTGTGCAGAACATCGGAGCGTTCATCGGTATGTTGGTCTTTACCGTTTTGGCGCAAAAAATCGGCCGGAAGATCACCTTTATCATCGGTTTCTTATCGGCTCTCGTGTTTACGGTTCTCTATTTTCAAACCTTCAACGGCGTTAGCTACATACCGCTGAGTGCATTGATGGGAGGATGTCAGTTAGGTATTTTTGCCGGCTATGCAATCTATCTACCCGAGTTGTTCCCCATTCGTCTTCGCAGTACGGGAGTGAGTTTCTGTTACAACGTCGGGCGTTACGTGGCGGCGTTAGGCTTGCCGATCAAAGCGAGTTTGACCGCTTGGTTTGCCAAAGGAGCGACAACAGATGTCGAGAAACTAAATGCTTTCCGAGATGCTGCGTCCTACATGTGTGCAACCTTCCTTATCGGCATCGTTGTCATTCTATTCTTGCCAGAAACCAAAGACAAACCGCTGCCGGATTGATGCGACGATGTTTGGTAGACTGCGGATCTAATGAATCAACTATTCCCTGAACTACCATTGTTCCTTTCTAACTCACTTGATGATACATCAGATCGTCTTTCGATCGACGAACTGCGAGAGTCGTCGAGACAGCTACGATCGATCGATGACTTTCCAGTCGAGATCATTCGACGCTGCGCGCGATTAGAAAATCGATTCTCCAGTGATCCACAATCTCTGATTCGCTATTATGTTTGGCTGGCCTTTGGATGCTTGACCAGCGCGTTTATTATGACGCAACGGAACTCAGCCATACGGCGCATCGAATCTAGTAACAACGAAGCTGCTAGAGAGCGATTGTTAACACCCATTGGTTCAGGGCAATGGTTCGCAACCGTCGGTATCAGTCAGCTTTCCACTAGCCGACGGCACGTTGCTCAACCACCACTGGTTGCACGTCCAACGGAATCCGGATGGTTGCTCGATGGATATTGTCCATGGGTAACGGGTGCCGCATATGCCGACATCATCGTGATCGGGGCCATCGCTCAATCTCTTGAGAACGAGCAATCAAATCGAGGCGAAACAAACAACGATGATTCAATCCACTCGCAGATGCTGTTTGCCGTACCGACGAATCGGCCAAACATCGCGTGCTCGCCTGGTATGTCACTCCTCGGTTTATCAGCAAGCTGCACCGATGTCATTCGGCTGAACGGAGTCGCGGTAACGACCAACGATCTCCTTCATGGTCCGTGTGCGAACGTCATGCATGCAACTCGATCGACAAACGCCGGTCCAACCGGTGCAAGCGGCGCGGGTGGTCTTCAAACCTCCGCATTGGCTATCGGTCATGCGGCCAAGGCTATCGAGTTTTTGAGCCTTCAAGCGGCCAATCGACCGGAGCTTCGCGCGACCGCGGAGAAATGGATGCGAAATTGGGAGTCCCAGTTTAATCTACTGCTTCAGTTTGCATCTGGCAGAGCGACCGGCGATGTCGTTTTGTTCCGCAAAGAAGCGAACGATCTCGTCCTGCAAGCAACTCAATCGGCCCTCGCAGCAGCCAAAGGTGCAGGCTTCGTCGATGATCACGACGTCGGACGTTGGTGCTGCGAAGCATTGTTTTTCTTAGTATGGAGCTGCCCGCAGGCCGTCATCGACGCTCACCTCTGCAGCCTTGCCGAGGTCGGCTAAAGTGAAAGCAGATGTCCTACAAAGCGTCGTTGCTTGGTTTTTCACTTTCGGATTGCATCACTTGATTTACGATGGCCATAGCGCCGGCGATAACTGTGGCACCTACTCCTTTGGTGGTTTGGATAATTGCCAGCCCCAGCGATGAAGATTGCGAGAGTCGGAGTATCGAGCTGCAGATCCAGTCGATCCGAGGACAACCACAATAAGTTTTTTTCCATCGCGTTCGCTGCATGACACGAGGCAAGCACCTGCTGCATCGGTTGTCCCTGTTTTGACTCCAATGAATCCTTCAATACCCAAGAGTTGATTGGTATTGCGCCACACCATATCGCGTGTGTAGCCAGAAACACCTTGAACAGTGCACTTGTACTCACGCGTCCCTACAATCTCGCGAAGCAATGAAGATGACAAAACAGCTGTCGCTAGCTTCGCCAGATCCACGCAACTGCTAAGGTGCTCTGCATGAGTCAATCCATGAGGATTGACAAAATGACTATGATTCATCCCGAGTTTCACAGCTTCTGCATTCATGGCTGCGATAAACATGGCGAGCGGATCTGTTTCAGAACAACCTGCAGGTCGCAGTCGTTCTCCAAAATGTTCCGCGAACGCTACGGACGCATCATTGCCTGAAGGCAGCATCAGGCCAAAGAGCGCGTCTTTAACCCTTAAGGATTCGCCGGCTCGAATAGCAGATGTCGACCCGATGGTATCATCGGCTCTTCGAGAATAGAGCAGTGATTCCTCCAAAATCTTTGGATCCTTTGCCGCTTCTTTGGCAATCAACCAAGCGGTCATCATCTTCGTGGTGCTTGCAAAGTCCAACTTCGCATCTTGTTTGTCGCCGTCGATCGCTTTCCCTAAATCGCAATCGACGATTACCCACGCTTTGGCAGACACAAAAGGTTGCCCTTCAATCGCGTCGAGAGGTTCTTTTGCAGGTAAGGGCAAAGCGTCTTCCTTTGCCTCGGCCCCCAATTGAATCGAGCCCAGTTTGGCCCACATGGCTGCATCTACTTTACCTGTCGGTTCAAGATTTTGTGCCGATTGAAACCTTTTGGTGGCTGCCTCGGTCATCGAACCAAAATCTCCGTCCACGGTTAGATTCGGGGGAGGGGACAGTTTTGTATTGAGAGCGCGCTGTAATGACTCAACCAACTCACCAGTAGAACCGACTTGAAGAACCGTCGGAGCAACCGCATCACCTGTACCTGGAGGATTGAACCAATCGAAAGCGACCTTGCCAATCTTTCCACAAAGTAGTTCTGCGGCGTTGTCATCTGTCCAGCGAGTATCTTTATTCTTGGATGTCAACACAACCATCGCCAGCATCCCCTTTGGCGTTTTGAACAAACCGGCATCGGTTCGTACGTCCGAGACTGCACCGGTCTTGTTGTAGGTCTTTACCGATTTGGGGAGCATTCGACGTAGTTTTGTATCGTCATCGCAAGCGGCCAAATGCTGCAGCATTTTCTCAGATGCATTGGTTGACACGAGTGTTCTAGCATTCAACTGCTCGAGTAGTTTAAGCATATCCATCGCAGTGGTGCTGCCGAGACCATATGCCTGGCTCCGTTCAGGAGCGATCGACGATTCTCGCCGAAAGACTTTTGCATGAAGTTGTGTTTCGGGCATACCCATGTCTCGCATGGTCTTCGCGGTACTAGCAAGGCCGATTTGGTCGACAACCAAATTGGTAGCCGTGTTGTCCGAGTATCGAATCATAAGCCTCGCGGCGTTCTCTACCGACAGTTGCGCGCCGCTTTGAAAGTGATCCGTCAAGATTCCAGAACCGGGCACTTTGTCCGATTCTTGGAGTGTGATCATCGTATCCAATTTGACGTTCTTCAGTTCTGCTTGCCGATAGAGTTCGATCAATACCGGGAACTTGATCAAGCTCGCGGTCGGCATAACTTCGGTTTCGTTGCGCAGGTACGTTTCACCTGTCTCTAGATTCTTGATCGCAACAGCGACGTTTCCCGCATGCGCTTCGATCAAAGGTTTCAATTCGTTGGCCAGATCCGCGCGAACACCCGAGCCAAAAACAAAGAGTGCCAGGAAGCATGAAGAAAGGTGGTTCTTCGATTTTAGTATTTGGTGCTGAAGCAACATAGGGAGCTCTGCGGTTCGCTATTGACATGGTAGAAAGTCAATATACTAATCGCTCTGCTCGCAAAGGAATACGGATCGCGAGGAGAAATCGGCGGTGAGGAAATGGATCCGGATTCAGGAAGGATCAGACAAAACTAGTTTGTCGCTCGGGCGATCTTCATGCATTCGAGAAGGGCGTTTGCCGACTCTTCTCCTTTGTTACCCATGTTGCCGCCAGCTCGTTGAATCGCTTGTTCCAAAGAGTTGACGGTCAAGAGCCCGAGAGCGACGGGCTTATTGTAATCGAGAGATAGCTGCATCAGCGCCATGCTTACCGCACGATTGATATGCTGGTCGTGCGATGTCTCACCACGGATAACAGCTCCCAATGCGATGACCCCTTGGCACTTTGGATTGGTGATCACTCGTTGCGTTCCGAAGGGTAATTCCCAAGCTCCCGGAACTCGAACGATGACAATTTGTTCATCGTTTGCTCCGGCAGAAAGAAGCGTGCGGACAGCACCGTCGCAAAGTTTTCCAGTGATGTGATCGTTGTATGTTGAAACAACGATGGCCACTTGGCAGTCTTCGCGATTGCTGTGAAATAGCTGTGTTGGCAGGATCAGTTCTTGAGGCATTTTTGAATGAAAGAGTGATTCTTACGAGTGATCAGGGCGTATGCCCAATAGGAATTCTGCGTTTGTTTGCGTTTTCAAGAGTTTTTGTCGAAGAAACTCCATGGCGTCGGCTGGACTCTGATCCGCCAGAACTTTGCGCATCAAAGAGATACGTTGATATTCTTGCGCATCCAGCAAGGCTTCTTCTCGGCGCGTCCCCGACAGATTGATATCGATGGCTGGCCAAATTCTTCGGTCGACGAGAGAGCGATCGAGAACGATTTCCATGTTGCCCGTCCCTTTGAATTCTTCAAAGATCACATCATCCATCTTGGAACCGGTCGAGACGAGGGCCGTTGCAATGATCGTCAAGGATCCGCCTTCTTCGACCTTTCTCGCGGCACCGAAAAAGGATTTCGGTTTTTGCATGGCGTTCGCGTCTAACCCGCCTGTCAGTAACTTCCCTGACTGAGTACATTCGCCATTCCAAGCTCGCGCTAATCGCGTGATGCTGTCCAAAAAGATCACGACATCGATTCCGTCCTCGACAAGGCGTTTGGCTTTTTCCAATACCATTTGGCTAACTTGGATGTGACGCGATGCAGGTTCGTCGAATGTACTACTCACGACTTCGCATTTGGGGCCGCGAACTTCTCGCTGCATATCGGTGACCTCTTCGGGTCTCTCGTCGATCAGCAAAATGATAACATAGGTGCTTGGGTAGTTTTCGAGCACTGCTTTTGACATCTTTTGAAGCAAGATGGTTTTGCCTGCTCGTGGTGGCGAGACAATCAAGCCGCGTTGCCCGAATCCCAGGGGGGCGATCAAATCCACGACGCGTGTTTCGATTTTGTCCGGAGTCGTCTCGAGTACGATTCGCGTATTCGGATGCAGGGGTGTCAGGGAATCGAATGGCTTGCGACTCTTGACTTCGTTGGGGTTGCGGTGGTTAATCGCTTCGACACGGAGCAATGCGAAGTAGCGTTCGTTTTCTTTCGGAGGACGGATTTGTCCTGAGATCGTCATCCCCGTGCTCAAGTTGAATCGACGAATTTGCGATGGTGAAATATAGATATCGTCAGTACACGAAACGTAATGATGGCTGGACGATCTCAAGAAGCCGAAACCGTCATTCAATATTTCTAGCGTCCCCTCCCCATAAAGAATTCCGGACGAAAGGAGTTTTGCCTTGAGAACTTGATAGATCAGTTCTTGACGGTCGAGAGACTCTGCATTCGAGATACGCTCAGACTTGGCTAACGACAGAACATCGTCTGTCGACATTTGCTGCAAGGTTGCAAAGTCAATGGGCGATTCGCCTGCCGAACCGCGAGTTGCGTGTTGCCGGTCTTTGTATAGCTCTTCGGAAAGCGACAACGGTTCTTTGTCACGACTTTGAGAAGAATTGGAGCGACGGGGTGACCCGTTATGTTCGTGGCCGTTCATGAAAAGTTGGATGGGAGGCTCGGGTCCCGTTGCTAGAACCGTTCGGGGCTAACGACTCGAAGCGAGCGATGGCATGAGATGGTGGGAAAAGAAGAGTAATGGGCCAAAACCCAATAAAAGTATTATAGAACGCAATGCGCTAGCAACGCAACGGTGTAATTCAAAGGAATACTCGCTGAAACCATAGTATTTCTTGTGATTGCAGCCTGGAGGCATGATGACGGCCTGGGCGATGATGTCATTCTGTAGTGTGGGAGAGCTTCCGCAGACGGTTGTATTAGGGTGCTTTGGCCGTTGATGTTGCAGCTGCGTGTTGGTTAGTCGCCATTTTGGGTGGAGAAATTCTACGATGTGATTGGTGCGTGACTTCCAAGTCTTCGAGCGAATCCTTAACTTGCGACAAAGAGGTGACTCCATCTCGTCGCATCATTTGAAGACCATGGGACGCCGTCCGGACTGCGGGCCAGTTATCTTCCAGTTTGCGTCCCCAGTCGTGCAGTCGCTGTAAAAGTTGTTGATCGATTCGTCGAACGCGTGTTGCAGCTCGAGCGATGACGAGCTGTTCGTCTTTTCGCAACTTCCACAAATGAAGTACTTCTTCGTAATCAATGTCGCTGTAAGACTGATGGAGGAAAATGAAGTCCCCTTTGGCTTGATACAAAGCCGACTCAACGGACTGCTCTGGACCGGCAGTTTGTTGCTTACGAACGACATCGAGCTGTGGGTACTTCCTCCGCAGATCATCCAGGACCTCGGGAGTGGCGTCGGACGAGTGGTCATCGACCACAATGATTTGTACCTCTGAGGTTAGGTCGGTGAGTAACTCCAGCAACCGCTCAATTCTATCCTCGATCTGGCTTTGGAGGTCTCGAACAGGAAAAATGATACTCAGCGAGTCTTTCATACAGCCACTCGTAGGAATGCAGTCAAAACAGGATCGGCAGGTTGCCCTTATTTCGGCCTGGTGCACATGCGGGGTTGAGTGACTGCCAAGAGATTCTGAGTGTAACGATTATTTCGACTGCGTCGTCGATACCTTGAAACAACGCTCCAAGGCGACGAAAAATCTTTATCGTATGTAGTATTTGTGATCTAAGGCTTAAGGTCGAGTTGAATGACTTGTCCTCCTTTATCAATACAGATGCTCTATGTCCCCCAATGCGATACGTCCCACGCGAATGATCTTGCCTGTGATTGTGCGTGTTGTTGACGCCATTTTGTTATGCGCGACATTGCCACTGGTGCAGTGGTTAACAAGTCAAACACAGAATAGCCTCACGACGATTGCATGCCTCGTTTCTTGCATCGCGCTGTTTGTGATTGGCGAAGCCTGCGGGATCTATCGACCCAGTCGTGGCCGATCTGCGGACAGCGAAGTTGCGATATGCGTTCTCGCTTGGTCCATCACGTTCATTATGCTTTTGCTGTTGGGTGTATTCGCCAAGCAGATCGATTCCTTTGCCAGGTCAAGCATGGTGCTTTGGTACTTCATCGGTGGACTTCTGCTGACATGCAGTCATATGACAGTTCGTGCGATTCAAGAATCGATGGGGAAATGTGGTGTTGGGATGAAGCGCACTGCAATCATAGGTGCGAATCGGCTCGGATACGATATAGCCAAGAACGCAGTTCAATCCACCGATAGCGGCTTGTCCATTGTTGGATTCTTTGATGATCGAGGTTGTGAGCGAAGACTCGGAACCGATGTCGATCTACCGTTTGTAGGAAATACATCCGATCTGCTTGCCATGGTTCATCGAAACGAGATCGATCACGTTTTGATCGCACTGCCCATGCGTGCGGAGAAGAGAATACAATCGCTTCTGAACGAGTTTGGCAATACGACTGCCTCTGTCTATATCGTGCCTGACTTTTTTGTCTTTGAGTTGCTGCATTCCAGGTGGACGCATGTCGGTGGGTTGCCCGTGGTGAGCGTGTTTGAGTCACCGGTGTATGGTGTCGATGGCTGGGTCAAGCGGGCGCTAGATTTAACTCTGAGTCTGGTCGGCGTTGTACTGATTTCACCCGTGCTCGTCGTCTGCGCATTGCTTGTTAAGCTAACTTCAAAGGGGCCGGTGTTCTTCCGTCAGAAGCGATACGGTTTGGACGGGAAAGAGATATTGGTTTGGAAGTTTCGCTCGATGATCACGTGCGACAATGGTCCAGTGGTGAAGCAAGCGACCAAAGGGGATCCTCGAATCACCCGGGTCGGAGCGATCCTTCGCAAGACTTCGCTTGACGAACTGCCGCAGCTATTCAACGTGATCGAAGGTAGCATGTCGCTCGTTGGCCCTCGGCCACTGGCGAACGCCCACAACGAGCACTTCCGGAAACTGGTGCGTGGCTTCATGATGCGTCATAAAGTAAAGCCAGGCATTACGGGGCTTGCTCAGGTCGAGGGGAGTCGTGGTGAGACCGAGACGGTCGAGAAAATGGCGGCAAGAATTGCGTTAGACCATCGCTATATCCGCGAGTGGTCCGTCTGGATGGATATCAAGATCTTGATCAAAACATTCATGGTTGTTTGGAAGCAAGACGCTTACTAGATGACTGTCCTAGGCCGCAAAAAGCCTGTTTAAGATTTGCAGCAAAACTCGGTTACCGTTACACTGCGAACAACAGGGTTGTTTCTGTTTTCGGCTGGAACGCTTGAGCGTCCGTTTCTGCGTTGCAAATCGGGTGCGAGCGCACACAGGCTGATTTTGGATTCACAGAATGCCATTGTTGCAGCACGCCACTCGCGTAGGAGGGCTCGAGGAGCCCCTATTCAAGACGTTTTTCCGTCGGCCTACGTATCATTCCGATCGTTGAAAAGGTAACGTTTGCTCCATGAGTTCTCAACTCGCTTCTACTCCATTGCATGCTTGGCATAAATCAAACGGGGCGAGAATGGCCGAGTTTGCTGGCTATGAAATGCCGATTCAGTACGAGGGGATCGTTGCGGAACATGTAGCCACGCGCACAGCCGCCGGGTTATTTGACATTTCTCATATGGGACGACTCCGTTTCGACGGACCGAGAGCGGACCAACTTCTGGATCATTTACTCACCGCACGCGTTACCGACATGAAGATAGGGCAGGTGAGATATTCTCTCATGTGCAACGAAGAAGGTGGCGTGCTGGACGATGTGCTCGTTAGCTGCCTCGAAAGCCCCAGCGGTAAGGTTTACTTCCTACTGGTCGTCAATGCTGGGAATCATGCCAAAATCGTGAAATGGATCCAGCCCCATTTGGCTGACTTCCCTGATGTGGAGTATCACGATGTGACAAGCCAGACGGCGATGATCGCCGTTCAGGGACCGAAGGCATTGGAGATCTGCAAACCGCTTCTTCCCCCCTCAGCCCTCACGCTTGGCTATTATCGAGCCAAAGTCACGGAACAAATGAGCAAGCCTTGCGTCGTATCGAGGACCGGCTATACCGGCGAGGACGGTTTTGAGTTGATCGTGAAGGCGGAGGATGCGCCGAGAGTTTGGGAGAATATTCTGATGGCTGGCCGGAACCTAGGGATTCGAGCAGCCGGACTCGGAGCTCGCGACACCCTCCGATTAGAGGCTGGTATGCCTTTGTACGGACATGAACTAGATGAATCGATTGACCCGTATCGTGCTGGCCTAGGGTTTGCTTGCAAGCTTGCGGATCGGCAGTTTTTGGGTCGTGAATCACTCTCGCGGATTAGCCAATCACCTCTTGCGGCAAAGCGAGTCGGCTTGATGCTGAATGGCAAGCGGGCGGCTAGGCAGGGTGCATCGATTTTGGATGCCGATTCTCGAACTGTCGGTGTCGTAACGAGCGGGAGTTTCTCCCCCACACTTGATCGCCCTATTGCCATGGCGTATGTTGAGCCTTCGATTGCTTCAGAGCAATCGATGCTGGATATTGATATTCGCGGTTCACGTGTTTCCGCAACGATCGTTCCTTTACCATTTTACAAGCGTGCTTCTTCTACATGAGCATTACTCCCGATCAACTTCGATTTTGCGAATCTCACGAATGGGCCCTAGCTCAAGATGGAATCGCGACCATTGGTATATCCGCGTTCGCTGTTGCAGAACTGACCGATCTCGTTTTTATGGCTTTGCCAAAAGTTGGCCAAACGGTTGTCGCTGGTGAAGAGTTTGGCGAAGTGGAAAGCGTTAAGGCGGTCAGCCCGATGTACAGCCCTGTTTCTGGAGAAGTCGTCGAAGTTCACGATGCACTGGTGAATCAGTTGGAGATACTGAATTCCGACCCCTATGACGCAGGCTGGATCATGAAGGTAAAGATGAGCAACCCTAGCGAGCTGAATAAACTGCTGAACTGGCCTGCGTATCAGTCGCAATGCGGCGGTAGTTAATCGCTATCGTCCAGTCAGCTCGTTTACACTCACACTGGAAAAGCTCGAGTACTCGCATAGCAAAGTCTAAATGGTGGCCGGGATTCTAGAGTCTCAAATCCTCACTCAAATCGATCGGCCGATGTCCGGGCTGGAAAACATGGCTTTGGACGAGTCAATGCTAGACCGAATCCCTCCAGGGATTACGGCGATGGTTCGAGTCTACCGTTGGAGCGAGCCCACGTTGTCGCTAGGCCATTTTCAGACAATGCCGCCAGACGATACGGAAGCATGGTGCCATCTGCCTCGAGTGACACGAAAAACAGGAGGTGGTGCCATCGTCCATCATCATGAAATGACGTATTGCCTGGCAGTAGCCAGCAGTTCAACGGCCGGCAAAAAAGGCCATAGTGACAAACTTTACAGAGCGGTTCACAACTCGATTGTCGAAGCTTTACGAGATCTAGGCTGCAATGCGCAATTGTCTGAGACCTGCACATGCAATCAAGATTCGGCTACCGGAAGTTCTCCGTTTCTCTGTTTCGATCGACGGTCTCCTGTCGATGTCGTCATAGACGGAAAAAAAATCGCAGGAAGCGCTCAACGCCGAACGAATCGAGGATTGTTACAGCACGGGAGTGTTTTGATGCAGCGCTCTGAGTATGCTCCGCATTTACCAGGCGTTTTGGAGATTGGCGGACAAGGTTCCGGCACTCGTTTCAACGAAGACCGGTTGGTTGAAATTCTCACCCGAGGACTGTCTCTAGCACTTTCCTAACGTGTGGCCAAACGCTAACATAGAGAGTACCTCAATCGGCTGACAAACCCAGGGGCAGTGTTATTGCAATTTCCTTGCAGAGTCCTTTTTATTGTTAATTTTTGATGGATTTGGGATAACACCCTAGTAGTTTGGAAGTCAGTGCTTATCGCACAAAGTAGTTAGTAGAGCGACAAGAGGTATTCGCAATGAAGGTCAACCTGAAGGTTCTTTCCGGGACCCACGAAGGAAAAAGTATTCCGATCAAGGACGAGAAGTTCCTTATTGGACGTGATGATTCATGCCAACTGAGACCAAAGAGTGAGTCGATCAGCAGGAGGCACTGCGCCATCGTTCAAAAGGATGGACGCGTTCTACTGGTGGATTTGAAAAGTAGAAACGGCACCTTTGTTAATGAAAAGCAGTTGTCTCCTGAAAAGGCTAAAATACTGAAATCTGGCGACAAGATTCGGTGCGGCCAGCTAGAATTCGAAGTCGAGATCGAAATTGGGATCGCCAATTCCAAGCAAGCGGAAGTGGCCAATGTGAAACAAGCCGCTGAACGTATCACCGAGCAATCCAACGGCTTCGATTCTCGCGAGAGTTTCGACATCAGTTCTTGGCTCCTAGAAGCAGATCAGATCGATCGTACGGTGCCGACGCAACCTGTTGAACAGGAAACACGTCAGTTCACCATGGAAGATACCACCAAGATGGAATCTTCGGTGTTATCAGAAGAGGCCAAAGTAGAAGAACCGAAATCGAAGCGTCCAGAAAAGAAGGAGCCAATGAAGCTGCCTAAAGTAAACGAGGGGCCTTCAACGAAAAATACCAAGGACGCAGCGACAGAGACTCTTAAGAAATACTTTGGCGGTAGATAACTCACTTATCCCTGTGTGGAAGCCTTACCTTCGGGTTTGACGAGCACCAATTCCACGATTCCAATTCTCCGATCAAAAAGAGCGTAGCGATGGTTCGATACCTGGTATGTGTATTTGTATTCTGTTGCATTGGGTTGCGGTTATCCATTTCAGAAACCTTCGGCGCGGATCGATACCGAGCCGACGTGAAGTCGGACCGAGTTGACATTTTTGATTCGGGAAAGCTCATCACAACATATCATTTTCGATCGGGCAGCAAGCCGATCTTGTGGCCCTTGATGGGTCCAGATTCAATGCGTTTTTCTCGAGAGTACCCGATGGTTGCGGACTCGAAAGACGAAAAGCATGACCACCCTCATCATCGTTCGATGTGGATGACATTTGGAGAAGTCAACCAATACGATCTTTGGGCCGAAGGCAAGGGGAAAGGAACGGTCTGCCAAGTCGGAATCCCTGTGGTTGTCGCTTCTGCCGATCAACTCAAGCTATCCACAAAGCACCTTTGGAAAGGCGGCAAAACGGACGTCTCGAGCGTTTCTGAACAACCCACGGCTGGCTGTTCTGACGGTGAAGAACTACTCTTAGAGTGTGACGTGGAATATGTCTTTAGTGGGTCTCACGACCAACGAGTGATTGACTGCCGGTACAATCTGGTCGCGAAAAAAGATATCCACTTCGGAGACACGAAAGAAGGAATGTTCGCCATCCGAGTTCCTGAAGCGATGTGCGCTGACAAGCGTGGTGGTCAAATCCTCACGAGTGAGGGTCGCACTAACAAAGAAAGCTGGGGATTCCCAGCTAGATGGGTTGATTACTCCGGCAAAGTCACTGCGGATCAACCCAAGACGTACGGTATTGCGATTCTGATCCACCCGTCCAGCTACAATCCGACCGGTCGATGGCATGTCCGAGACTATGGTTTGTTCGCTCACAACCCGTTCGGTGTTAAAGATTTCCCCAAGATGGAGAATCCGCCTAGGACGGATCGATTAGGGGGGCACGATCTCAAGGTGGGAGGCTCTATGGAATTCGTTTATCGAGTGGTTTTGCACCGCGACAGTTTGAATACAGACCAGGGCGAGAAGCTTTGGCAAGAATTCGCCGCTTTGAAAAACAAGTAGCATGTCCAAGAATGTGGCGCTGAATTCCATAGGGTTCGTTGCGCGTTCATTCTTTAGATTTCTGCACAGCAAAGGCCAATCGCTGCAACTCGACGGCTAGATCGACATTGACTATGGTCGTACTACTCTGCGGCTTATTGACCGTTACAGGTGCAAAATTCAGGATCCCAGTGATTCCTGCTATCTCTAGCCGCTGAGTAACACTCACTGCAGCGTTTGCCGGAACCGAAACAATCGCCAGCTCTACCTCTTCGGACTGCACTAAGTCATCGATCTCCTCCAGCGGGCGAATCGTGAGCTTGCCAAGTTTCGTACCAATTTTACTCCGATCGGAATCAAAGGCACCCACCAGTCGAAACCCCTGTTGCTCAAATCCACGGTAACCAGACAAAGCTCTCCCTAAATTACCAACGCCTACCAAGATCACATTCCATGACCTATCGCTCCCAAGTGTGTTTTGAATTGTCTGAATGAGCCCTTTGACGTCGTATCCCACACCTCTTTGTCCTAGAGAGCCGAATCCGGAGAGATCGCGGCGTACTTGGGAGTCGTTGAGCCCAAGACGTTTGGCTAGTACTCCGCTTTGGACGCGGGTTTGTCCAGCGCGTTGGAGTTGTTGAAGCTCTCGCAAATAGAGCGGCATCCGACTGATGGTTGCATCCGAAAACATCAATGCCATCCGAAACAGGTCAAAAAGGAAATGGAACAACTCAATTTATCGCGGTCATTTTAGACTTACGGCCGTAGAAACTCGAAGGTTTTCTTTGGGCTACAGCAGATTGTTTTCACAATCACTCGTTAGAATAAAAACGAAGCATCTGTTCTTGATCGTCTTTTTCTGAAGGACGGTCTGGAACTGTCCCAACCGAGATTCGATATTTCTTTTATGAATCAACAAGCTCCTCAGGATGAACCAGAGACGACTTCACGTCGCCGTTTTATGTCATCGATCTGCACGTCAATGTCCGCAGGTTTTGCAGCAGGGGCCTTCGGATCATTGGGTTGCAGCACAGATAAGAAAGGTCCTCAATTCAAAACGGATCTTGTCGTTGGTCAACGTGGCCTCTCGGAAGGACGATTTCAAAAGCCCAGGGCGATAGCAATCGATCCGAGTACTCAGCAATTGTACGTAATCGACAAGACGGCCCGCATTCAAGTCTTCGATGCGGACGGTACGTATCTTCGAGGTTGGGAAACTCCGATGATCGAGCAGGGAAAGCCAACGGGTATTTCGATCGACCTAGATGGAACGATTTTGGTTGCTGATACGCACTACTTTCGTTTTCTGTTTTACACTCCCAACGGTGAGCTACTTGAAAACAAAACGATCGGAGGAATCAATGGCCCCGATCCAGGTCAGTTTGCCTTTGTTACAGATATCGTTCGTGCGAAGTCTGGCGAATATATCCTCGGTGAATATGGTGAATTCGATCGAATCTACAAATACTCCTCCGATGGAAAGTACATCACTCGTTTTGGAGAGAGCGGCGAAGAACCACTTCAATTCCGTCGCCCCCAGAGCTTGGCCATCGACGAACAAGGATTGCTATGGGTGGCAGATGATTGCAACCATCGAATCCAGGTTCTAGATTGGCGAGGTGATCGTCCAGAGTTGGTCAAAATTTTTGGAACCGAAGGATCGGAAGCAGGTCAGCTGAAACACCCTAGAAGTATTGCACTGACACCGGGCCATGTCATTGTAAGCGAGTATGGAAATCATCGCGTTCAAAAATTTGATCGCGACGGCAATAGCATTGCGATATGGGGATCTGTTGGACGGGGGATTGGTGAACTGATCGATCCGTGGGCTGTTGCCGTGGACACACGTGAACGTGTCTACGTAGTCGATTCAGGCAACAATCGAGTCCAACGTTTTCGTTTCACTTAGGAGTGTTGGCTTGCTTGAGCTTTGGCGCGAAGCGAATGACTATAGAATATCTTTCAATACAACCAACAGCGCCTCGATTTGCTCGTCGGTCCCGACGCTAATTCGAAGGCCGTCGCTCCAATTTGGATAGTTCATGTATCGAACGAGAATACCACGAGTTTTGAGTTGCTCGTAGATCGGTTTGGTTGGACGATCCGCTCGCGTGCACCAGATAAAGTTAGCGTGAGAATCCAGCACAGCGAACCCAAGTCCACGCATCGAGATCGTCATTCGGTCGCGTGTTTGACGTATCCTACTAACGTTGTTCCTAAGCCATGCCTGATCCGTGATGGCTGCGGTCGCGCCTGCAAGCGACAACGCATCTGTGTTATACGAGTCTTTCACTTTACAAAGTGTACGAACGATTTCTGGGTGTGCGACCAAAAAACCAAACCTCAAACCCGCCAGTGCATAGGACTTGCTTAACGTTCGAGTCACAATGATTTTCGGATTTTCCTTGACGAGGGAAACAGCGCTCTTCGGTGCAAAATCAACGTAGGCTTCGTCGACAACAATGGGACACGGCATTTTATCCGCGAGCGCCAGAATCGATTCGTGGTCGATGAACGTGCCCGTTGGGCTATTCGGATTCGGAAGATAAATCAGTTTCACGCGTGGATCTGGAGACGCAAACGCATCGGTCAATTGATATGCTGGCGAGAGAGGAACCTCCTCAAATTGAGCTGATTGAATCTCGGCCAGCGTTCGATACAGAATGTAGCTTGGGTAAGGTAATCGAAGTCGATCGTGTTGGCCCACAAAAGCACGGGTCAAGATGGTTAAGCAATCATCGCTCCCATTGCCGCAAAGAACCATCTCGGGCTCGACGTTTAACGCCGCAGAAGCAGCTATGCGAAAGGAAGTTCCAAGCGGGTCGGGGTATCGCTCTAGCCGATTCGATGCCGAGACGATGGCTTCCGCAACGCGAGGCGATGGTGGATACGGGTTCTCGTTGGTATTGAGTTTGATGACTTTGCCCGACTGTGGCTGCTCACCAGGAGTATACGGGCTCATCGCGACGATTTCAGGCCGAAACCAAGTCGAGATCAATAACGGATTTAAATTCTTGTCCACACTCAGGTCTTCTCGATGGGATGGGATTCAACGTCTTTATCGTAGTCCATCTGCCAAGATTCGTCTAACGATGAATCCAATTCTCACGGGCACTAACCATCGTGGCAGGTGGCTCGGCACCTCCCCATCCTGGCTCTTTGATAGGCTTTACGGGGTCGGTAAGATGTGCAAACGACATGTCCAGGATGGATTGCAAACGTTGCACCTCCGAATTGCTCGCATGGCTTTCACGAACGCGACCTAAGGACACACGAGCGGCAACCAATTCACCAATCCGGTGCTGCGCGTGAACAATTTGCAAGTGTTTTTGCACTTGATCAATCGGTAGTCGCTCTGACGCCATCTGCAATATTTCGGCAGCTTCGCTATTCCGGTTCAATGCGGCCATTGCTAATCCACGCGTCAACAGAGAGTTCGGATCGTGCCTAGCGGTTTCGTCTAGGTCGACCATGTGATCGAGAACCGCTAAGGATCGTTGCGGCTTACCTATAACACGGTAAGCATCCGCCAATGCCAGTTGAACTTTAGGATAATCCCCTTGGATAAGGAGGGCTCGCTGAAAGCACTCGACCGCCGGTGGCCAGTCCCTTTCTGCAGCGTGGCTTTCCCCCAAAAGTGCCCAGGCTGCAGCGTTACTTCGATTCTCGGCTAAGACTGACTTGGCATTCTCTCGAGCTTCAAGATAGTTTCCTAGTTCCAGATTCATCTCGCCAAGCCGAATAGCATACTCGGGGTTTTGACTTGAGTTGCTGCCAGACAAACGCAATGCTTCTTGCATGTGTTCGATTGCCTTTGTTCTGTCACCTCGTTTCCAAAGTGTCGATGCATACCCCCAATGCGCTCGCTCGTCTGCAGGTGATTGCTTGAGCGCTTCCGAGAATAACAGCTCCGCATCGTAGTCCCGCTTTCGTTGCAACGCATCCGCGCCGCGGAGAGAAAGCTGTCGCGCTTGATCAAGTTGTTTGTGCGAGGAACGATCGCGAAATGCGCGACAACCTGCCGACAGACAGATCAGGACGCCAACGATCAACCAAACACTAACGCGCAGAGCATCCACCCAGAAGCCAAAACGCCTCGCGCCTATCAGTCTTGTTCGAAGGTGGTTGGTGTTGTTCAAGTAGAAGGCTTCCGTATCTCCGGTATTCTCCTGTGGTATCTAGAATCGAGCACTCCGGAGTTTATCCATCAAAAAAGGTTGGCAGCCAGACCGAATTGCCTTTCTCGCAAGAACACTCTCTTCGAATCGTGTGCTAGCAATGGTAAAAGTCACTCATACAGTCAACTCCGGTAGGATGGGTAAGTGCCAGCACAACAACGTTCGCCTTCAGGTCATCGTCGAACTGGCCCGCGAAGATTCTGCTGAGTGTCTGAGTCAAACGTTCGAATGGTCGTACTATTTAGGTTAGCGACCATCCATTGCGAGGCGTTCGGCGAATAAAGGCATCGGCCTGAGGGCAGTTTGTGGCTTTGAGTTGCTTCGCATCCCACTCCAGTTTTTGGCCGCTGCGATATGCGACGTTACCAAGATGGTTAGTGATGGTCAGCAAGCCTGCATAACTGAATGGGCTGCCAGTCGGGGTGCCGTTCCTGATGGCGTCCAACCATTCTTGATGCTGGCCTGGAGAATCGGGAATGAAGGGTTCTGGACGTACAAAGTCTTTGAATTGTTCTTCAGGCAATAGCAGATGCTTCGAGTAATCAGACAGCACCATCCCTTTGTCTCCAACGAAGAGAATGCCGGATCCCCACTGAGGGATCCCATTGTCTTTCCATATCTTTGGTTTGTGCGTCCCTTGGTACCAACTTAGTTTGCACGGTCCCATATCACCACGTGCACCGAACTCGTAGACCGCTGTCATCGACGCAGGCGCGATCTCGCGATGGGCTGGTATCCCAAATGCCTCGACCGTTTTCGGGGAATCAAGCTTGAGAGCCCAAAACGGAAGATCGTTCATGTGGCTTCCGAGGTCAGACATCGTCCCGCTTCCAAAGTCCCACCATCGGTACCACTTTGGACCGGGGAAATAAATCTCATGGTAGGGCCGATAAGGAGCGGGTCCAATCCACATGTCCCAGTCTAGATTCGACGGAGGGGTCATTTCTTCGGAGGGACGATCCGCAACGTAAAAGTCTTTGTTCGCAATCGCATCTTCTTGACTTTGCAATCCCCAAGCGCGCGAGGTCCAAACGTATGCCTCATGTACCTGTCCGATAGCTCCGGATTGGATCAGTTCCACGACACGTCGATAGTTCTTCTCGCCGTGAATCTGCGTTCCCATTTGCGTTGGAACATTGGCTTCCCTGGCCGCACGCATGATGCGATCTGCTTCTGCAATGTTATGTGTCAAAGGCTTTTCGCAATAGACAGGCTTCTTCAGTTGCAACGCTGGCAATGTCGCAAAGGCATGGGTATGTTCGGTGGTGCTGACAACGACGGCATCGACGTTGGCAAGCTCATCCATCAGCTTCCGAAAATCTGTGTAACGACGCGCCAGTGTGTGTCGTTCTGCGGCTTTGTCGATATGCGATTGATTGACGTCGCACAGTGCAGCGACATGAATGGAACCGCTATCGTAAAGTTTGCTAAGGTTGGCACCTCCCCGCCCACCGACACCAACAAAGGCGACATTGATCTTGTCATTTTGCGACCAGCAGCGTTTGCCAGTGCTGAGAGAACTGGCAGCAACAGCAGCCCCACCCACCGCCTGAAGAAACCGCCGCCTGGATTGGTTGGTATCGAACATGATTGCTCCCGGGTTCAGAAAATGCTTCATCAATAAAAAACGGTAGGTCAATTATCCGACCTACCATCCATGTTGAACCCTATTGTAGCAATCTTTACTCGATGTTTACGACCTCGCCACCTTGTGCGGTCCCAAATGCGTTCCAAGCGACCAAATCAATGTTGTTCGAAATGAAACCAACACTTCCATCGCATCTGGCGGTGTTGATCCCCCCTGTATGCAGGCTTCGTGCACCCATCATTCTTGGACGCGTTACTGTGCTCGCGGTAACGCATGGCATCAATGGGGCGGTCAGGGGAACGCAATTACCACCCGTAATGACATCAGGCAGCGTGCTGTTAGGAGGGAGATACGTTACGAAGGCGGTTCCATTTCCCCACCAGCTAAAGCCACGCAAATCGGTCCGCCTTCCTTGCAAAACTTCTGACGCCAATAGGGTATTGCTTGTGCCGTCCGATATCTCGCCAAGCTTGACAGGGCGTCCGTAAACCCGCGTAAAAGTGGCTGCTTCGGCAGCATTGACGGGACCATCATCGCTGACCGACCCTGTATACATTCGAAATGGAGCGCCGAGGAATGGTATCCCATTGAGAGTCGATTGGAAAAAGCTTGTATTTCCTACGTTGACAGCATAGTTGTGACTGGTGATCGGCGCTAGTGTGGCGCTGCCACCAATCGGAGCATTCGGCGTGTCACTTGGGCAGGTTAGTGTTGGAATTCGTGCACCTGCGACAGGGCGATTGAGGGCATGCCCGTAGCGTGGCAACGGATCCGCACCACCGTAGTTCTGGTAGATGCTGAACATGCTGGTTTGCTCCATGAACGGAAGCACCCCAACCTGCCACGTTCCCCAGCAACACCCAAACCGTCCTACCGCACCAATAAACCGAGCGTTTGCACTTTCGTAGTTGTGCATCGCAAGACCAAGTTGCTTCAAATTATTTTGGCACTGCATTCTGCGTGCCGCCTCGCGAGCAGCCTGGACTGCAGGCAATAGCAGGCCCACGAGTATTCCAATGATTGCAATGACCACCAACAATTCTACCAGCGTGAAACCGAAACGACGACGAACCATGATATAAACCTTTACTCAAAACATTGAAAAAACCGCACATCGATGAAGAGGATAATTCTCGGCAACTCTGAATTTGCCAGGGCGAAAAGATTAAGGTATTGCGAAATCGAACTTGTTAGGGGAAGTGCCTTCCACCTTTGCCTCTAGCTTTGTGTTGATGTTGTACTCCTTGGGTATCCTGTCTTTGGAGACAATATTTGCTCCTGTTGGACCTGGTAAACCGTCCGGGGAATCCACTGGGGTTCGCCCATCGCCGGAGGTGATCATCACTTTGTATGTACCAGCTACTAATCCTTGATCCCGGGGAATATCATATTTCCCATTCTGGATGGTGGTTCCTGATTTCATCCCAGTCGAGACGAATTCAATAACCCCTTCATCGAGTGGCTCTCCCTTTAAGGTGACAGCCCCATTCACTGCGACCCGGCCATCGCCCGCACCGCAACCGAAAAAGCAACAGCCTACTAGTAACGCAACGCAGCTACATACAAGTCGCACGGCATTCTCCTATAGGAATGATTCTATTCTATGAACCCACAATACTGATTTGGAGAGAATCTTCACGTTATAGAAGTACAAACCTACGAATGCAAGAATATTTTCAAGAAATGGCGAACTTTCTGTTTTGATGCCATGAAGAAGGTTGATCTCGTAGTTTGTCCCAGCAGTTTGATTCACTTGCATTGTCACCTCGGTACAGCTTGTCACCTCGTTACAGCATGGTATTCGTTACAGCATGGGATTACGGATGGAACATCGGGACAGACCTGGATATCTTTCTATGTTTCGAAGGCGGATTGTTGTTTCATTTCGCGTTTTTCCCTCAGTGCATCACGATGGCCTCCATTCGATTCCGGTCTTTTCAACTTTCCAAGAAGGTCGCGTTGGCCATCAGTCGCGGCAGTTCCGCTGGATCGAAGAGCTTCATTGTCGAAGTGGAAGTAGATGGGATTACCGGGATCGGCGAAGCCGCCGAATTCGAAATCCCAGTGCACGGGGAAGATGCCACACGCATTGTGAACGATCTTGAAAAATGCATATCGCTTCTTCAAGATTGCCACCCAACTCAGCGGCATCTCATCGAATCGACATTGATAAACGCCGGCATCGGATCCTCGACGCGTGCCGCGATCGATATGGCGC
>Ga0207937_1000212_pt1 | contig 20925 bp, 28 predicted proteins | sample LakMenEpi04Sep11_FD_150668 | JGI IMG/M metagenome (GOLD analysis project Ga0207937, IMG submission 150668) | Freshwater microbial communities from Lake Mendota, WI - 04SEP2011 deep hole epilimnion (SPAdes) | ecosystem: Environmental > Aquatic > Freshwater > Lentic | place: Lake Mendota, Madison...
TATCGATTGCGAAGATGCCGAGAATTCATCCGCTCAAGAATTCGCCGAACTTTGGTTTCGCCTTTCTCCTCTCCTCGAGGTGCAGATCGCAAACCGATGAAGCCCTCTGTATAATCAATACTCTTTCCCAGCCGCTTTCTCGAGTGAACCTCCTATGCAATTGACTCGCCTTTTCTTCTTAACGCTTCTTGCTCAAAATCTTTTGTGTCTCGCCCCAATTCATGCGCAGGATGGAACTAAATCCGTTGGCGACTTGGCTGTCGAATGGGCTTGGGCGAAACAGGAGGTCGCTTCGGCGGGTAATGCTTTTTGGCCGCAATATCGCGGGCCAAAAGGAGATGGTCACGCCGACGTGTCGGCCAAGCCTCCGGTGCAATGGGCCGAAGACAAGAACATCGCTTGGAAACACAGTCTCGACGGCAAGGCTTGGTCGTCGCCCGTGGTTTGGGGCAATCGTGTTTGGATAACGAATGCAACCAAAGATGGGCTTAGTATGTCCGTCCATTGTTTGGAACGTTCAACTGGCAAAGTACTTTGGGAACGAGTCGTTTTTACCAATGCAGTCACGCAAAAAGACTACCACGAGTTCAATTCATACGCCTCGCCAACTCCATTGCTCGATGACAAACATCTATTCGTTACCTTCGGTGCTTATGGTACGGCATGCTTGAATCGAGACACTGGCGCAACATTGTGGGAACGCCGCGACCTAGAGTGCAATCACTATCGTGGAGCTGGATCATCCCCCATCTTTTTTCGCAACACGCTAATCTTTCATATGGATGGCTTTGATCAACAATACTTGATCGCATTGGATCGAGCCACGGGGAAGACCGTTTGGAAGAGCAATCGCAATATTGACTACGGAACCGATAACGGCGACTATAAGAAAGGTTATGGAACGCCGCATGTGATTCAGGTTGAAACTGGCACAGGGCCTGAATTACAGCTCATCAGCCCCGCCGCCAAAGCGGTGATTGCCTACAATCCAGAGACAGGTTTGGAGCTTTGGAAAGTTCGCTACGAGGAACACTCGGCATCCTTGCGTCCCCTCTTTGATGGCAAGACCGTATTCACTAGTACAGGCTTTAGCAAAGGCAAGTTGCTAGCGATCCGTCCAGAAGGTAGAGGAGACATCACCGAAAGCAATCGACAATGGGAGGCATCCAAATCGATTGGTGCCAAACCATCGCCACTTCTCGTCGCGGACAATGTGTACACGCTGGAAGATAAAGGAGTGTTGTCGGCAATCAACAAGACCAACGGGGAGCTCGTTTGGCAAAAACGACTCGGTGGTGACTTTAGTAGTTCCCCCATTTTTGCGAACGGGAACCTGTATTGTCTCGATGAAAAGGGGAAGTCGCACGTAGTATCCCCTTCAGGAGATGTACTAGCAGTGAATACCCTCTCGGCCGGCTGTCTCGCATCGCCTGCCGCCGTCGACGGTGACTTGATCATTCGAACACGGGAAGCACTGTACTGCATTCGAGAATAGAACTGCATTCGAGAATAGAGCAGTCGACAACGCAATTCAATCGGAAACTATGACGTCGAGATTAAATTCCAGCTTCGCGGAAAGTTACTAACCGCTGTTTGGTTGGATCCCATAGATTGAGCCGCAAACAAGACCAAACATCTGTTGGATGCAATGAGGTTGTTCCCGGCGATCGCAGCTCAGGCATGTTCGCCATCGCTTCTGGCAAGCGATAGAACGGAATCTTTGCGTTCAAATGATGAATGTGATGGAATCCAACATTGCCAGTAAACCAATGCATCAACCCATTCATTTTAATAAAAGAGGACGAAGACATCGCAGCACGAGCATGACTCCACTCTTCACGATGATAGAGCCTGCAATCCGGAAAATTGTGTTGTGCATAAAACAAATACGATCCCGTTCCACAAGCGACAGCGAGCGGAATGACCATGAGGAAAATCGCATATTCCCAACCGAACCAAGCGCAAACTGCAACGAGGCCAACGTGCAATAAACAGGCAAGGCCGGCATCCCAATGTCGCTTTGGACTCATCAAGAACGGTCGCATGCACATGCCATAGAAAAAAACCGTCAAGTATCCTAGCAACATGGTGAGCCAATGTCGAGAAACCACGTAAGCTATTCGCTTCGTCCACGTTGCCGTGCGATATTCCTGGGTTGTCATCAATGGAAACGAACCAGGGTTCAACCCCGTCCCCTTGGAATTATGCCGGTGATGATGTTCGTGCGACCCACGCCACACGCTAGACGGACTCAAAGACAGCCAACCATAAACCGAGAAAACCATTCTCGCAAACAGTGAATTCTTGAGGATCGTACCATGATGATAGTCGTGGTACATGATGAACAACCGGACAATCAACAACCCCGAAAAGACACTGCTGGCCAGTTTTATAAACCATGGAAGGCTAGAGCAACCAATTGCAATGGTTCCAGCAAACAAGGTTAGCGCGAAGAACAGATGCCACCAACTGAGCAATCGCGATTCCTTGGCAAAGGCTTTTGAAGCCACAAAGATTTCTTTGGTAGATCGCACGGCACTGAATCATAAGGGGTAATCGGACTAAATCCGATAATGGCTCGTGTACCCTTTTCTGCCATCCACTTCCATGAGGGAAGCTCAGTTACTAGGGAAAATTAACCACCAAAGGAAAGCGAACGTTCGTTGTTAGCTCGGGGCAGATGATATTCCAGAATTGCCGCCGATTACCATCCCAAAAACATGTTTTCCCAATACTATCGAGGCCTGTTCTGCATTTTTTCCAGGAGTTTTTAGAAAAGTTAACAATACTTTGACATTCAGCCACATTCCAAAATGGCCGGACCGGACGCAATCAGCTCTATCTGCCGACCCGAATGCGGATGCACGAAGACAAGTCGCTTGGCGTGCAGCCAATAGCCTGAATCGCCCGGCAAGCCAGGAGAAGATTCCAGTGGTTGCCCACCCATGCCGTAAAGCGGATCGCCAACCAAAGCGTGTCCGATCGATGCCAAGTGAATTCGAATCTGATGCGGGCGCCCGGTGTGCAAGTCGACTTCGAATAAAGTCGACTCGGTTCGACGTTCTAACGCTCTAGCAATACTCCGCGATTCTTTCCCCAAATCGTTAGCTGCATACACTTTCCCCAATCTGGGATGCCATCGCTCGCCAATACGAGTCTGAATATCGTAACGATCCATGGTCGCAATGCCGCTCCCAAGTGCACGATATTGTTTGTCCACGGCAGACCAATTATCTATCAACTTCGAGGCGGTATCTCTGTCTAGTGCGAACAACACAATACCGGAGGTCGCTCGCCCGAGTCGATGCAACGGCCTCGCCTCGCCGTATTCCTTTCGTACCAATGATAGCAGTGTGTTCTGATAGAAGCCCCCGCCAGGTATCGTGGGCAAACCACTCGGCTTGTTTACGGCGACAAGATGCATATCCTCGTACAGAATCGTGAACTCTTGCGGAGTTGGTTCTTCTTCCCACGGTGGTCGCTCCCAAACCAGCGTGCTGCCCGCTCGTACTTTGATGTCTGGCTCGGCACGTACATCATCGAGAAGGACTTCTCCAGCTTGGATTCTCGTCGCCCATTCGGATTGCGAGGAATGAGGGAACCGTTCCGTCATATAAGCAACAACCGACAGCGATGAATCCGTTGAATGAACTACGTGGTGAAATCGATAACCTTGATTCAGTGACATGCGAACAATAAGCAATGGCGACCGTACCTCTTTTCGAATCGTCTACCAGGAACCATCACCAGCCGATGCCATAATCTTCACCGTGATTGCTCGAACCGCCCCACAGGGTCCCGTGCTCTCGATCGAACCAGATCGCGTTGATTGGGCCAGACGTTCGCTCCTGATAATTCATTCGATACCCCATTCGCCCTAACTCTTTCCGAACCCATGGAGAGGTCAACTCATTCAGAGTTAATCCGCCTGGCGTCTTTTCATGTGCACCAAAACTGGAATGCATTTGCAGTGTCTTGAAACTAGGTGCTTCGCAAGCTTCCTGAACGGTCATATTGAACTCAACCATATTCAAAAAGAACTGAAGCAATAATTGGTCCTGCTCGTCCCCGGCCTGCTTTGCAAACGACAAGATTGGCACACCATCCTTCAGTGCAAGACTTGGTGTTAACGTAACTCTCGGCCGCTTGCCTGGCTCTAGTACATTGAATGGATTTTGGGCTTCGTCCAGAACGAAGGCCTGCATTCTTTGGCTAAGACCAATTCCGGTTCTTCCCGCGACACATGCAGGTATCCACCCACCACTGGGCGTCATACTTACCACCCATCCTTCCTTGTCGGCTGCCACGATGGATGTCGTACCAGCCTGCAACTCTGCCATGTACTTTGCATCGAAAAAAGGGTCACTTGAGCGTTGCAATGGAATGGTAGCTTGCGTCCATTTGTTCATCAGGTCCTTGAACGGGTTCTCCTTCGACTCGAATGGGTAGGGATCGCCTGGTCCTATCTTGGCATCATTCTTGGAGGGATTGATGAGCTTGCTTCGTTGTTTTGCATACTCTTTCGATAACAGCCCCTTCATCGGCTCAACGGGTTCAAACGCAGGATCGCCGTAGTAAAAATCGCGATCCGCGAAAGCAAGATTCAACGCCTGGTAGACCGTATGAACGTAGTTCGTAGAGTTGTAGCCCATACCCTTTAAGTCAAAGTTCTCAAGGATATTCAACGCCTGTAGCATCACGGGGCCCTGGGTCCATTGTTGCAGTTTGTAAACGTCGATCCCTCGATAGTTGGTCATCAAAGGCTCTTCGATCTTCACCTGCCAAGTCGCAAGATCTTGCTCCGTGATCAGCCCTCCTTGTTCCTGGCAACTGCGAGCAATCTCCTTCGCGATATCACCCCTATAGAAACGGTCGTTCGCTGCATAAATTGCATCTCGACGATTCATTCCCTTCTTCAACGATTCTCGCTCGGTTTCCACGAGCTTGCGAAGTGTATTCAAGAGATCGGTCTGTACGAAAAGCTCGCCGGCGCTAGGTGCCTCGCGATCCTCGCCCAAATGTGGCAAGAAAACTGCCTTGGAATAAGGCCACTCTTTGATGCGATTCTTCTCGCGTTCTATCGAGTTTGCTGCCTGGGCTTCGATTGGATATCCCGCTGCCATCTGAAGCGCAGGAGACAACACCTGCTCTAGACTCATGGTTCCATACTCTGCCAACATCACCATGAGCCCGCCCGGAGTTCCCGGCGTTACCGCAGCCAAGGGTCCATACTCTGGCGGATACTTCATCCCTTTGCTTTTGTAAAACTCGACTGTTGCTCCGGTTGGGGCCACCCCCAACGCATTGATGGCGATCACCTGCTTTGTCTTTGGGTTGTAAAGGAGAGCTTGCGTTTCGCCTCCCCAACTCAATACATCCCACATGGTGCAGGTCGCAGCCAACATGGAACAGGATGCGTCCACCGCGTTCCCACCTTGCGCAAAAATCATCGCGCCCGCGGTAGCCGCTAAAGGTTTGCCCGTGATAGCCATCCAATGACGACCATGCAATGGTGGCTTCTGCGTTGTCACAGGCAGGTTGTTGAACTCCTGTGAGTTCGCGACTTGCGTGCAAAAGACAAAAACCAAAAACACAGCTACCAACTTCATGAGCTGAACCGTTGCATCTAGAGTACCACCGATCATTACATCCGAGAGTTCATCCCTCTATGGTACCAACACTCGAAACCGATTGCACTCGATCGCCTATGCGAAAAAAGACGCTGAGACACCCCCTTAATGGCACAGCCGACAAATAATTCATGACGACACAAACATTCCACGGACCGGATAGGCTCGCTAACCGAGAATTCTAGAAAAACGTATTCTTGCTCTTCAGAATCTAGGTTCTCTGATGGCGTGCGACACACGCTCGAATGTCGTCGAAAACTTTGTCTGGAGATTGCATGCCATCTACCGTTTCCAGTCTTCCCTGGCTTGCATAGTACTCTGTCAACGGTGCGGTCTGAGTATTGAAGACGTTGAGCCTCTCCCGAATCGTTTCGTAATTGTCGTCCGCACGGCCATCGACCTGCGCACGCTTCAGAATCCGTTGAATGAGCTCTTCTTCCTTCACCTTGAGCTCGAGCGCCATATCCAAAACCAGTCCGGTCTCTGCAAGATGATCGTCGAGCAATTGCGCTTGAATCAGCGTTCGAGGAAACCCATCGAAAAGCGCACCGTTCTTGCACTCGTCACTAGCTAGTTTCTGAGCAACAATCCGCATCACCAAATGGTCCGGGGCCAGTTTCCCGGAGTCGATATGGGATGCCACCCAACGCGAAAGCGCAGAGTCCTGCTTCTTGACGGCCCGCAACATCTCCCCAGTTGATAAGTGAGGGATGTTCAATAGTTCCACAAGCCTTTTGCACTGGGTCCCTTTCCCAGCACCTGGAGGGCCAATAAATACCAATCGCACGGAGCGGCCCTTTCTTATCTGGCGTCCGAATCAAAAAAAGCCGAGATTACTGCTCCTCCAAAAGCCCTTTGTAATTTCTCATCAACAAATGGCTATCAATCTTTTGGATCAAATCAAACGCCACACTCACCGCGATCAACAACCCCGTTCCACCATAAAAAGCGGAAACACTATAGGAGACACCGAATTGCGAATTAATCACAGTAGGAATGATCGCCACAGCAGCCAAAAAAGCCGCACCGACATACGTGATTCGAACCATCACTTTTTCTAGGTAATCTGCCGTGCGCTTTCCTGGCCGATAGCCTGGAATAAAAGCACCGGAATCCTGAAGATTCTGAGACATTTCCTTCGGATTGAACATGATCGACGTCCAAAAGAAACAGAAAAAGAAGATCAAAGCAATATACAGCACATTGTACGTAAAGCTTGACCCAGAATCCAACATGGAACGCAACGCTACGAACACTGTCGCAACCCCATTCCAACCTGCGGCTGAAAACCATCCTGCAATAAGGCCGAAAAACAACGCTGGGATCATCAGAAGACTACCCGCGAAGATGATCGGCATAACGCCCGACTGATTGATCTTCAATGGTAGGAACTGCTTGGAACCACCCATCACGCGTCGCCCACGCACATGCTTCGCACTTTGCATTTGAATTCGTCGCTGTGCCATCGTGATGAACACCACCGCAAAAACAACCCCGACGAATAGGAAAGCCAAAACCAACAACACGTCAGGGCCGATCGAACTGTTCGAACCACCGCTTAGACCGCTTGACATGTTCTGACGTATATCCCATAGCGCCTTGGGCATCTGAGCAAGAATTCCAGCCATGATGAGAAGGGAAACACCATTTCCAATTCCATACTCATCGATTTGTTCTCCGAGCCACATCAAGAACATCGAACCAGCTGTCATCACAGCTACCGACGTAATCTGCCATCCAAAGCTAAGACCGGTTCCTCCTTCGGCCAAGAAAGTATCCGATATCTTCGCGCCGGAATAATAGAGATAAGTCCAACTCTGCAGAATGCAGATGATCACCGTCAAATAACGCGTATACTCGTTGATCTTCTTTCTGCCAGCAGGCCCTTCTTTACGCAACTGCTCAATCGGGGCCCACACCGTTCCTAACAATTGGAAAATGATCGACGCGGAAATGTAAGGAGCAATACCCAAGCCAAAGATCGTCAGCGTTCGCAAATCGGTTGCAGAAAACAACGCAACCCTCTCCATGAACGTCTCCATCTCGCCACCCATCGATATCCCAGACACTTCCAAGATAGGCAGACGAATGTGGTAGCCAATGCGATAAATTGCAAGCAATGCCAACGTCAACAATATCTTTTGGCGGAGCTCGGGAATCGAAAAGACTACCCGTAGTTTCTCAAACATGTCAAATTATTCCTAAGCTTGAGTCGTCGCATCACGATCGTTTCACGCGACTAAACCGAACTAAGTTTGTATTGTTTCCAAAGTTGATCTTTGTGACTAGCCGAATTGGAGGTCCTAGATCTACTTTCCTGCCAGTCTTCCATGGTAGTTACGGGTCTTCCATGGCAGTTACGGGCAAAAACTTCCGTAGGAATTCCTACTCCAAACAAAAACACCACGCATCCGCGTGGTGTTTTCACTTACCATTCATGACAATCGAGGCGCCTACTCACCCTTGAGCGCGGCGACGCGCTCATCCGGCGTTCGCTTCGCAGCCACGATCTCAATCGTCCCACCTGCCTTTGCAATCTTCTCTTTGGCTGATTCGCTTGCTCGCGTCACGACGAACTTGAGAGCTTTGGTCAGCTCACCATCACCAAGTATCTTGATCTCGTCGCAGCGAACCTTCACCAAACCCTTTTCACGAATGCTCACAGGGTTCACAACTTCTCCAGCAGCAAACACCTCGTTGATCGAAGCAAGATTCACTCCGAACACCGTGACGGCGAACTTATTGTGAAAACCTCGCTTTGGAATCCTACGAACCAGAGGTAAATCGCCCCCATTAAACATCGGATGCCGTGAGTAGCCACTGCGCGACTTGTGTCCGTTGTGACCACGGCCAGCAGTCTTGCCGGTCTTGCTACCTACGCCCCGACCGATACGCTTTCGCCCGCGGTTGGTGACAACACCATTATTGATTTCTTCTAAATTCATGACAGCTTGACTCCTCGGAGTCGTTCGACGTCTTCTTTGGTTCGGAGTTGGGACAAAGCGTCGAACGTCGCTTTAATCAACACCGTTGGATTGTTGGATCGGAAACTCTTGGTCAAAATATCTTGAATGCCGACTGCTTCACAAACAGCTCGCACCGCCTGTCCTGCAATAATACCTGTACCTGGACTAGCTGGCATCAACAAAACGTGAGCGGCTCCGAACTTTCCGCTAACAACATGGGGAATCGTACCATTGATCAATGGAACCTGAATCATCGCACGATTCGCAGCCTTCTGTGCTTTCGAAACACTCGGAGGCACTTCGTTCGCTTTTCCGTAACCGTACCCAACCTTGCCTTTGCCGTCTCCGACAACAACTAAAGCTGCAAACGAGAAACGCCGGCCCCCTTTGACCACTGCCGCGCATCGTTTGATTTTCAACACGCGATCGATGAGCTGATCGCCTTGTGCATTATCTAATGAACTTGCCACTCTTTCGATCACTCCAAACTAGAATTCTAAACCAGCTTCACGAGCGGCATCCGCAAACGCTGCGACTCGCCCGTGATACTTGCAGGACCCTCGGTCCAATGTAACTTGTTTGATGCCTTTAGCGATCGCTCGTTCCGCTACGATCTTGCCAAGCTTCTTTGCGGCTTCACAATTACCGCCGTAACCTATCTGATCTCGGAGATCTTTGTCTCGGGAAGTGGCCGCCACCAGTGTACTACCCAACGTGTCATCGATCACCTGGCATCCAAAGGCAGTCAACGATCGATTGATGCACAACCGAGGACGCGCAGTCGTTCCACGCACTCGCTTACGAACGCGATAAGCACGGCGTTGACGCTGTCCATCTACAACTTTTCGAATATCCACAGCTAACCTCTACAACATTCGCCCCGACAACCTGTCGGAACACTTTGGAACCCACTTGTACTGTACGCTAGTATCGCGACTATGTCGCACTCTTACCAGGCTTAAGTTTCACAACTTCACCCACATATCGAACACCCTTGCCTTTGTAAGGCTCAGGCTTGCGAAGAGCTCGAACGTACGCAGCAAACTGACCGACAGCCTGCTTGTTGCACCCCTTCACATTAATGTGTGTCTGATCTGGACATGTGACTTCGAGCCCCTCAGGAATCGGAACTTGCAGCTCGTTCGCAAATCCAACCCGCAGCTGAAGAACTTTTCCCTTGATCGCGGCCAAATATCCAACGCCGATGACTTCAAGTTTCTTCTCGTAACCAGTCTTTACGCCGATCACCATGTTATTCACAAGGGCTCTGGTCAAGCCGTGGAACGCGCGCGAAGCTCGCTCTTCGTCGTTCCGGGTGACGTCAACAGATTTCCCGTCGTCACTCACCTTGACCGTTACTTCCTCACGGTGGACAAAAGACAGCTTCCCTTTGGGACCTTCAACATTAACCACGTTTCCGTCCACCGACACCTTAACGCCGTCCAGGACTGGAATTGGTTTCTTACCGACACGAGACATCTTGATTACCTAAGCCTTGGAATGTTTGTAACAACCACTACGGTTGCAGTCTTCCGAAATTTACCACCGCTAAGGTCCGAGCGAACTCAGATCACCCAACAGTGCAACTAGCAATTAACAGTGCAACTAGCAATTAACAGTGTAACTATATAACTAACTATAACGATTAACTAACTTCAGCGAGAACTTCTCCACCAAGCTTTTGGTGACGAGCTTCCCGATCACTGACAACACCCTTCGATGTACTGACGATTGATATTCCCATTCCATTCAAAATAGGCTTCAATTCTGCACACTTCGCATAGACCCGTCTTCCAGGCTTGCTAACGCGGCGAACCGACTGAATGATTTTCTCACCGTTGGGACCATACTTGAGTTCGATACGAAGCATCTTGGCTGGCTCCGCTTCCACTTCTGAGTAATCCCAAATGTAACCTTCTCGCTTGAGGACATCAGCTACGCCGATTCTCAAATGCGAGAGTGGAACATCAACAAAACGTCGTTCAATTCGAACTGCGTTTCGGATTCGAGTTAACATGTCTGCAATTGGATCATTGATCATATTCTTTAGCTCCCCCGTCTTCTACCAACTGGACTTTCGCACACCAGGGATCAACCCCTTATCAGCAAGCTGTCGAAAACAAATACGGCAAATACCGAACTTGCGATAAACAGCTCGAGGCCGACCGCAAAGCTTGCAGCGATTCTCTCGACGAGTTGAAAATTTTGGCTCACGACTGGCTTTTGCAATCTTGCTTTTGCTGGCCACAGGTGGGTATCCGGTAGTACTAGGAAAAACGGGTTTGTGTAACTGTGGATTCGCGGAGAACTCTTCCGCGAATCATCGAATTAAGCTGTTTTCTTCTTCGGTGCTCGGAATGGCATTCCGAACATCTCAAGCATCCTTCGAGCATGATCATCCGACTTGGCCGTCGTAACGATCGCGATGTTCATCCCTTGAGCCTTAGCATACTTGTCGCCATTCAACTCAGGGAAAACCAACCATTCCGACAACCCCATCGAGTAATTGCCGTTGCCATCAAAGGCCGTTCGGCTAACACCCCGGAAGTCACGAACTCGAGGAAGAACAATGCTGACCAACCGATCCAAGAACTCGTACATTCGCTCTCGTCGCAAAGTGACTTTACAGCCAATCGCTACTCCTTCGCGAAGCTTGAAACCTGCAATCGATTGACGAGCCAACGTCAAAACTGGTTTTTGTCCAGCGATTTCAGTCATGGCGTCCGCCGCCAATTCCAGGAATTTCTTGTCTTGCATCGCTTCGCCGACCCCCATGTTAATGGAGATCTTCTCGATCCTCGGAATAGCATAAAGGTTAGCTATCCCAAGCTCCTTTCCGAGCTCTGGACGAATGCTATCAAAATAGTGTTGTTGCAGTCGAGGTGCCATTTTGGTCTGTGAGCCTCACAGGCTCCATTATCTCATGGGTTCAAACGAACGGTTTAGGACTTCTTCGCGTTGGATGCACGCGCTGGAGCAACAACACTTATCGTTGCACCACTCTTTTTGCTATATCTTTCTTTGGTTCCATCCGGAAGGAACCGCACACCAATTCTTGTTGGCTTTCCAGTTTGAGGGCAAACCAAAGCTACTTTCGAAGCGTCCACTGCGGATTCCTTCGACAGCCGTCCACCCTGCGGATTCCGCTGCGATCGCTTCACGTGCTTGAATATCTTGTTCAGACCTTCAACCACCACCGTACCTTCTGCGCGATCTACTTTGAGCACTTTGCCCTTCTGACCTTTGTCTCGCCCTGAGAGCATGACAACGGTGTCATTCACTTTGATCAACATCTAAACTACCTCACTCGCCAGAGATACAATTTTTGTGAAGCTCTTTTCACGAAGCTCTCGTGCGACCGCTCCAAATATCCGTGTCCCGCGTGGATTGTTGTCTTTGTCAACCAACACCACAGCGTTTGTGTCAAATCGAACATAGCTACCGTCCGCTCGTCGAGCGGGCTGCGACACACGCACCACCACTCCACGAACGACAGCCTTTTTCTTCACTTCGCTACCTGGAATTACGCTCTTGACCGAACAGATGATAACATCACCCAGACTCGCATAACGTCGCCTGGTTCCCCCCAACACCTTGATGCACATCACCTCGCGTGCACCTGTGTTGTCTGCTACCACCAATCTTGTTTCTTGCTGGATCATTTTGAACTAATTCCAAACTCTATTTCGTGTTCCTACCGATGTTGCTGCCAATCGCTACCCAAACCAAATGCCGGTTAGCTTGCTGCTGCTTCGTCAGCCACTACACTTTCTACCAACTTGTTCTTTTCAACTATACGAATCAAAGTCCATCGCTTCATCTTCGACAAAGGTCGACATTCTTCGATCTCGACTTTGTCACCCATCTTCGATACATTATCTTCGTCGTGAACGTGGCACACTGTCTTCTTCCGAATAATCTTCGAATAGCGCGGGTGTCTCACCAATCGCTCGATCTCGACTCTACGGGTCTTCGCCGCTTTATCGCTGGTCACAACACCAACCAAAATTCGCCGTGGCATAATTCTTTAACGCTTGCTAGATCAAAAAATCGGAAGTCAGTGAACTAAACCTTTTTCAGGCTTCGTTCGGTTTGAATTGTACGTACTCGAGCAATCAACCGACGATTATGACGCATTTGCGTCGGCACGTCGACTCGCTCCGTCTGCGACTGCAACCGCAACTTGAACATCGTTTCAGCAGCATCTACCGCTGTGAGCTCAAGCTGCTCGTCGCTCATTTCTCTAAGTTCTGAAGCTTTCATTCTGTTTCAGTCTTTAATATTTTCTTCAGTCAAATTTCTCGTTATCCATCCACACCGTCCACGTAGTAACCTACGCAGGACGACGTCGAATCAATCGAACTGGAATCGGCATCTTCGCAGCAAGACGAGCGAAACAAACTTTTGCCTGTTGCTCCGTCACACCACCAAGCTCATACAAAACCGTTCCAGGTCGAACTACCGCTACCCAGTATTCCGGCTCCCCTTTACCTTTACCCATCCGGGTTTCCAAAGGCTTTGAGGAAATTGGTTTATCTGGAAATATCCGAATGTAAAGCCGACCTTCACCACGAACGTATTGATTTCCGGCGATACGCCCCGCTTCGATTGTCTGGGCTCGGATCCAACCACCTTGAAGGCATTGGAGACCAAAGTCACCGAAAACAACCTTGTTACCGCGGGTCGCGTTACCTTTTATACGTCCTCTTTGGCTTTTTCGGTGCTTGACCCGTTTGGGCATCAGCGCCATCGTTAGCATCTCCCGCGTAAGAACCTTGATTTACCCACACTTGAATGCCGATGTTTCCTTGCGGAGTAGCGGCTTCAGCGAACCCATAACTAATCTTTGCCTGAATCGTACTCAACGGCAGAGCACCTGCGTTGCCTTTTTCGCAACGAGCCATTTCTGCACCACCAAGACGTCCTGACATTTGTATCTTGATACCCAATGCACCCGCATCCATCGCTGTTTCAATGGAACGCTTCATCGTCCGACGGAAACTTGATCGCTTCGCCAATTGTTTCGCAATGTCTTCAGCAATCAATTGCGCCTGAATCTCAGGTCGGTATACTTCTTCAACCTTCAAGTTGACTCTTCGTCCGATCAAGTTCTGCAGCTCTTCCTGCAAAACCTCAATCTCTGTACCCTTCTTGCCGATGATCAAACCTGGCTTGGCCACGAAAACCATCAACCGAACTTCATCACGCGTCCGCTCGATCTCGATTCGATCGATCCCCGCTTCTCTGTATGCGGGCTTTGTCGGATGAAACTTAATGAACTTGCGAATCTTTTGGTCTTCGACCAAAAGCTCGGCGAATTCTTTTTTGTTAGCATACCATCGGCTTTTCCAGCCCATGACGATGCCAGTACGAAAACCAATTGGATTTACTTTTTGTCCCATATTTCAGTTCCTACAGCTCTTCCAGACGTTTGAGTTCTACCGAAATGTGGCTCGTTCGCTTTAGAACTGTGAACGCCTGGCCTCGCGACATCGGTCGAAATCGCTTGAACATAGGACCGCCGTCAATGCGAGCATCCACGACAACCAACTCTTCCGCAGAGAAAGAACGTCCACCGTTTTGCTCTGTGTCTTGCGCGTTGCCAACAGCGCTCTTGATCACTTTCTCCAACATACGAGCGCCGCGATGGGGCTGAAATTGGAGCAGCTCAAGTGCCTCGTCAGCAAACTTACCACGAACCAAGTCAGCCAGAGGACGAACCTTTCTGGAACTGATGCGTGCGTATCGATGAACGGCCTTAAAAGCCATGATAAATCCCTATTTCAAAAAGTCGTTACTTCTTGCCGCCCTTACCGCCGTGCCCACGGAAAGTACGGGTCGGTGCAAACTCGCCGAGCTTGTGACCGACCATATCTTCCGTTACGAACACTTTGATGTGAGCCTTGCCGTTGTGAACCATGAAGGTCGCTCCAACGAACTCTGGAACGATGGTGCATCGACGCGCCCAAGTAGTGATCGGTTGACCGTCACCCTTTTCACGCGCCTTCAGCAACTTTGCGAACAGCTTGGGCTCTACGAAAGGCCCCTTTTTTGTCGAACGTCCCATACGTCAGAACTCTTCCCTACAAACTACTTAAGTTTTAATTGACCGTAACGAACCGACTTGCGTCGACGAATAATCGCGGTATTACTTGGCTTGCGTGGTCGACGTGTCTTTCCACCCTTTGCCAAAACACCGGTTGGACTGACCGGATGTCGCCCACCCTTGGTCCGGCCTTCACCACCACCGTGCGGGTGATCGTGAGGATTCATCGCCGTACCGCGAACGTGTGGTCTCCAACCCTTCCACCGATTTCGTCCCGCTTTGCCGATTCGAACCGCGTCGTGATCCGAATTTCCAATTTTACCAATGACAGCTCGGCACTGACCTGGCACCCGCCGAATTTCACCACTCGGAAGCTGCAGCTGCGCCCAACCTGATTCTCTCGCCATCAAAACAGCCGAGGTACCAGCTGATCGACAAAGAGCCGCCCCACGCCCCGGCGTCATTTCCACACAGCAAACTTCCGTTCCTGGCGGAATATTTCGCATCGGCAAACAATTCCCAACGGTCGGCGGCGCATCCGAGCCATTCACCAACGTCTGCCCCGCCTTCAAGCCATCCGGAGCGATAACGTAAGCCTTCTCACCATCCGCATAATGCAACAACGCAATCCGAGCCGATCTGTTTGGATCGTACTGAATCGAATCCACCTTAGCCGCAACACCATCCTTCGTTCTACGAAAGTCGATGATGCGATACATCTGCTTGTGCCCACCACCACGATGTCGCGCGGTAATGAAACCTTGATTGTTACGACCACCGTGACGCTTCAATCTCTTCAAGAGAGACTTCTCAGGCTTTGCGCCTGGAGTCAACTCAGCAAAATCGCTAACCGATGAATTTCTTCGGCCCGGCGATGTTGGTCGATATACTCGAATTCCCATAGTTCTAGCCGTTCCTTAGAAGAAGTCGATCTTGTGTTCGCTGCTCAACTTGACAATCGCTTTCTTCCAAGCTCTCGTCACGCCGAGTTTTGCCTTGTAACGGCGACTCTTGCCGGCACGATTCTGTGTCGCTACTGCGATCACCTTTACATTAAATAGCTCTTCGATTGCATCCTTAATGTCGGTCTTGTCGGCCAACGGATTCACCTCGAAAGCATAACGATTCTGTCGCGTAGCTTTGTGCACACCCTTTTCGGTCACCAATGGTCGTATGACGATTTGGTGCGCCGTTAGTGTCATGCTTGTTTTAGGTGGCTGCTTTGCCATGATTCTCTTTCGCGTTACCGCTCAAACAACCCCCGAAGGGACCCTATTACCAATACTCAATACTAGCCAACTCGCGACTTGATCCAGTCGAGAGCCTCACGCGTCACAACCAACTTTCGAGGTCGCAAAACCGCGAGAGCATTCAAATCTGAAACTGTACTTACAGTACAACCTTGAATATTTCGACCGCTCAAGTAAACATTACGATCCACACCGCCGATTGCCAACGTCTTCGTCTGCCCTTCAAGACCCAAAGCCTTGAAAGCCGCCGCCAACGTCTTCGTCTTTGGCGCGTCCATCTTCAACTGATCCACCACGACAACCGAACCCGAAGAAATCTTCGAAGCAATCGCCATGCGTGTCGCAGCCTGAACCGCCTTGCGAGGAAGCCGGTAGTAATACGATCGCGGTTGGCGAGCATTTGCGTGACCACCACCACGACGAACCGGAGTCCGCCTCGCCCCAGCACGAGCGTTCCCAGTTCCCTTTTGCTTGTAAAGCTTTTTTGTCGAACCAGAAACCTCGCCGCGCGTCTTTGTTTTGTTGCTACCTTGACGCTTATTCGCCAAGTACATCACGACCACGTCGTGAAGAAGCTGCTTACTAACCTTCGGAGCGATCGAAGCTGGATCGATTTCGTAATCGCCAACCTTGTTGCCCGCGAGATCAAAAACTGGAAGTGTTGTCATTATTAAAATTTACCTCAATGCCTTGGCCGAATCTTTTAGCCAATCCCTAGCCAAGCTTGTTGGTTTCACGAACGATAACGAATCCGCCCGTCGGACCAGGAACGGCACCATGAACGAGCAGCAAATTGTTCTCCGCATCCACGCGAACCACCTTCATGTTCCGCATCGTAACACGGTCAACACCGTAATGCCCCGCACCCTTCTTACCCTTGCGAACACGACCAGGATAAGTACCAGCACTCGTACCACCAGCATGTCGATGAACCTTCTTCACACCGTGCGTTGCACGCTGACCAGCGTAATTGTGCCGCTTCATCCAACCAGAGAAACCACAACCCTTCGAAGTACCGGTCACATCGACCGACTTCACGCCATCAAGCACACTAACCTTGATTTCAGCGCCAACTTCAGCAGTCGCAGCACCGCGGAACTCACGAACAAATCGTTTTGGCTCGCACTCAGGCTTCGTACCGATCGAACCACCAGCCGCCTTCAGCTTGGTCGATCTCTTGCTAGAAATAGAAGCAACATGACCTCGCCCAGCACGACCGACCAAACGTCGCGGCTTGTCTGCGAAACCGATCTGCATTGCCTCGTAACCATCACGATCTACGGTTTTGATTTGCAAAACATGGCAAGGACCTGCCTCAATAACAGTAACCGGAATCGCCCTTCCGTCCTGCTCAAAAATCTGTGTCATTCCGACCTTTCGGCCGAGTATACCTTTGCTCATCGTTTTTTTCCGTAAATCGTTTGCCGAGAGGGACACACCAATGATTCGCCAGATACTTTCATCCGGCTTGCACCCTGCCGACATTTGGCAGATCGCATCTCGATGGTTACCCTCAGGACTTCCGTTTCATTGTGGAATACCTGATGGATACGTTAATAAAAAACCGCTACTATCGCGACGTCGCCTTGATCTTGATATCCACCCCTGCAGGCAGACTCAATTTGTTCAAAGCTTCAATGGTCTTCGCCGTCGCTTGCTTGATGTCAATCAATCGCTTGTGAGTTCGAATCTCGAACTGCTGACGAGCCTTCTTGTCGATATTCGGACCAGCGAGGACCGTATACTTTTCGATTCGAGTCGGCAACGGAATCGGACCATGCACCTCAGAGTGCGTTCGCTTGGCTGTATCAACGATCTCAAGGGCGCTCTGATCCAAAACCGCATGATCGTAGGCTTCCATTCGGATCCGAATAACTTCATGCGAACCAGACACTGTGCTCACCACTTTGAAAAAATCGTTGAAAACGCTGCAAATTTGTCGTTTTTACAGCTCACCAAACCCCACGTCGCTCGCGGGAGGCAAAAAGATAGGGAGGTAAGGCCGAGCCGTCAATCGCAAATATTCATTTTTCAGGTACGCCTGCCCAATAGTCAATCATTGCGACCCCTAAACGCACCTTTTTCGGCATGCTGGCAATGGATATCCACTCCTGGTCGCTATGCAATAAATCTCCCTCTGGCCCAAACGTATCAATGTTGGGCAGCCCAAGCTGCGCTAGCTTATTCCCATCACTTGCCCCGCCTGACCCTTTCCAATGGATGGATTGACCCAATTCTTTTCCCCTTCGCTCCACCGCTTGCATCCAACCCTGCGTCGATGCATCCATCACCTTCGGAGCCGAATGAACTCCGCCGGCGATTTCTACACGAAACCCCTCAGACGGCAGGTCCATTTCTGCGCGTATCTTCTCGATCTGCTGCTGTATCCATCCGTAGTCCCAATGATCATTCACCCGGACATTGACACGCAAAACACATAAATCGGGCACAACATTAACAGCGTCACCACCACGAATCCTCCCGACATTCACCGTAACCCCTTCTCGCACCCCATTCAGTCCATCCAATCGAACCGCTAATCTGGACGCATGCAGAATCGCATTGCGTCCCGCCGAAAAATTGCGTCCGGAATGAGCCGAACGCCCTCGCACGATGGCTATATAAGTCCCGGTTCCTTTGCGATGCGAGACCATCGAACCATCCGCCATGGTCGGCTCGTAAAGCATTGCAAACCCATACTCATGCGCAATGCGTCTCCACAAATCTATCGAAGCAGGCGAGCCAATTTCTTCGTCAGGTGTTAGCACTATGCTCAATCCAACTTCGGACAAGTCGAGAAATTGCTTAGCTGCCATCGCTGTCCACTTCAGGATAACGATGCCGCCTTTCGCATCGATGACACCGGGCCCTCGCATCCTTTGCTCTCCGCCCACTTCGTATCGCTCACAACGCTGAAAAGAACTCTCTGGTCCATAAACCGTGTCGTAATGAATCGACATCAACAACTTCTTTCGATGCGACGCCTTGGCACCCACCATATCCCATCGAATGGCACGCGAGGTGGATTGAAGCCTCGCAACACCGCAATCGTCCATCACTTCGAAGTCTGGCAACGGAATCCGCTGACAAGGAACTCCCAGCGGCTCAAAATACTCGACTAACATCTCCTCCATGTGTCGCAAACCATCCAGATCATCCGACCCAGAACTCACATTGCACAATCGCTCAAGATCGTCTGCCATCCGATTGGCATTCGCTGACAACCAGCCTTCCAATTCCATTTTGCTCTTTCCGCTTTACTCGGGTTTCCAAGATACCGACCGTCCGTTCTCATCAAAATCAAAATAGGCGAGCGACCCCAAGCAGACAAATCGCGTCCCTCTAGGGTGCTGAAACACCCAGTTCTTGTGATGGTGCCCAAAGAACCACCATTGCGGCGCATGCGCCTCGAACATTCTCTGAAGAAGATTATTTGTTTGGCTCTTCTGTATATCTTCCTCCAACGTCGCCACAGTAGACACTAACTCGCTAGGGCAATCATGCGTCACCACCATGCGCGGCTTTGCGACGATGTATGCCTCCAACGCCGACGCATGCTGGGCTTCACTGAGCTCTTCGTCTGGCCACCAATTCAACCCTTCCACTCGCATCGCTCGATCGACACTGGCGGCTCCTCGAACGTAGAAAACATCCATTTTTCCCGCATTGCATGGGACTGAGAAGATGCCGTAGTCTCCCAAGAAATGCTGACTTAACTTCGGCAGGTTGTCATGATTTCCAGCCACGACGCGATGGTATCCCGGATCGATATCGGAAAGCTCCGAATAGTCTCCTGCTAAATCCCCGACCTGAATCGAGTACTTCGACTCCAAAGCCAACCGTTGATAACTCCTACCTCGGACGCGTCGATCTCGCCATATTGCGGGCGTGGAGCGTCTGTCTTTGTCTAGATCCGCGCGACGTTGCCTGGGGACAATACGGCCATGAACGTCTCCGATGATTCTTAAATGGGCTAGGTGCATCCTCTAGTTTTACTATTTAGTCGCACCTTTGGGAGAATTCTCTCGCACCCAAGCAAAAATTTCCGTCCAACTTTTTCGCCCCCGCCGCATTTCATCGGTCAAAACATGCTTGGTACCATCTTTCAGCACAACATGCGTTTTCCCTTTTCCCGAATCTTCGAAAAGAACATACTCGCCTTCCAAAGCGATTGCGATCCGATCTTCGGGGCACTCATATCGAACCGATTCCAATTGGATCTTGCACTCACTGGTTACCAAGCCACGAAAACTCGTCTGAGTCGCGTCCACAAGCTCGATTCGCTTCTGATCCTTCACCTGATAACTCCATTCCGATTGCGCTACGAGCTTGTTTCCCAAAAACTCCCTCGCCTCAATCGGTCGCCAATCGAACTTCTTGGCGAGCACCATTTCAAACGTTCTCTCTCCTCGAATCTCCATCTGGACAACCGAACCGATCGCTGGATCTTCAAAGCTTCGAAGGTCTAGCTCATCGTCGAGTTTGATGCGAGAGAACATCGTCGTTGCCAGCGGGTCTAACCAAGCCATCATCAACTGCACCTCTTGCAACGTCACAATCGTTGCCTCTCGGTCCGCTTCCGCTACAACACCAAATATCCCCTCGTTCTTTAGCGAAACGCGATCAACGCTCAGCCCTCCGCGACCGACAATCCAATTCCACTCTCGCTCGGCGGAACTCTTGCGCATTCCAACAAGAACGTTTCTATAGAATCGCCCTTTGGCTACCTGGGAACTAGACTCGGTCTGCCCCACAGCATCGACCTGAACTTTCATCTGAGCATTCGAAGTGAGCTTGGTCTCAACGACACGAGACTCGAATTCAACCTGCACCTCCGCTATGGGTGTCCTTTTCCACACCGCAGTGATTTCACCAATCTTGATTTCTTGGGCATATCCACCCAGACTCAATATGAGTACCATCCAGCTACCAAGGAACCAAAAGCGCATCGTTCTCATCAGCCCTCAAAACCTAATCAGCCAGGTCGTCTCGCGAGCGAGTATTTGATCATTCATTTGAAAGCAACTCAAGAA
>Ga0207937_1000213_pt1 | contig 20914 bp, 14 predicted proteins | sample LakMenEpi04Sep11_FD_150668 | JGI IMG/M metagenome (GOLD analysis project Ga0207937, IMG submission 150668) | Freshwater microbial communities from Lake Mendota, WI - 04SEP2011 deep hole epilimnion (SPAdes) | ecosystem: Environmental > Aquatic > Freshwater > Lentic | place: Lake Mendota, Madison...
GCAAACCGACCCTCCTTATAGCGCTTCGAAAGCCGCCAACATCAATTTTGCGCAATGCATGGCCAAAGATTTGGCTGGCCACAATGTTCGGGTAAACACCATTTGTCCTGGGATGGTCAAAACACCACTCAACAAATCTGTCTGGCAAGCGTGGTATGATCAAGCGTCTGAGGCAGACAAGTTGGACTACGACGAGTGGTCGCGTAGAAAAATCGAATCGATTGTGCCTCTCAAAAAATGGCAGACGCCGGAAGACATCGCCAACATGATTTACTTCTTATCTAGCTATCGCGGTGCCCATGTCACCGGTCAAACGATCAACGTCGATGGTGGGTATGTCATGCATTGGTAGCGAAATGAGACGATTGGTTCACGACGGTAGTTAGCCACGGAAACGTGCCGCGTCGATCGCTGCCCATATATGCATAATCCAGCCCAGCAGCACGAACCATAACACGGTTGCAGTGACGAAGAAGACCAATGCAGAAATCCATCGCCCTTGGATCAACTGCCCTAAACCTGGGTAAAAGAAACTGGCCAACGCACTGATGACGTTTCCTGTGGAGCCTGGCCCTTGCATGGTGATTTCGGTACTCATTTCTTTCCTGGCCTCTTTCTGTATGGCCTTGAACGTAAATAGTCCTATTTCGCTCGACGAAATCGATTCTTGGATTTTTGCGTACGCTGATCATCATTTGCATGCTTTGTTGATCATCACTTGACGACAAAATTGACCATGCGGCCGGGGATGACGATTGCTTTGACAATCGCTTTTCCTTCAAGCCATTCATTGATCTTCTCGTGATTGCGGCCGGCGGCTTCCATTTGCTCAACAGTCGCATCGGCCGGGACCATGACCTTGGCTCGAACCTTGCCGTTGATTTGCAATGGAATCTCAATCTCACTGGTTCGCGTCATCGCTTCGTCGTACGTCGGCCATGGCTCGTACGTAAGTGATTGGTCATGCCCGAGCGCATGCCACAACTCTTCTGCAATATGCGGAGCATACGGCGCTAACAATAACACCAACGCCTCCATCGCTCGTTTGGGACGCACCGACTCCTTCGTAAAGAAGTTGACGAATTCCATCATTCTGGCGATCGGTGTATTGAAACCCAAGGTCTCAATATCTTTCGTTACCTGCATGATCGTGCTATGCAGCACGCGGTTCTGCTCCGGAGTGGGCTCGACATCTTGAATGCAATCCAAAAGATCATTTCCGTCGCTCTGCGTATCGATCATCAATCGCCAAACGCGGTCCAGAAAATTCCGAACGCCATTGACCCCTTTCGTGCTCCAGGGCTTGGTCGCCTCGAGTGGGCCCATGAACATCTCGTAGAGTCGCAACGAATCGGCACCATATTCCGAGACTACAGAATCGGGATTGATGACGTTCCCTCGCGCCTTCGACATCTTGTGCGCTCGACTATCGATTCGAATTTTGTCGTTCGAAATCAAAACAAAACTATCACCCACTTTGGTGACTTCTGATTCTTCGACTTTGACCGCTTCGACCAATTGTTTGGATACGCGATCGATCAATCCATTGTCGGATTTTTCTAACGCGGAGGAACTCACCCAACTGCCATCGGGAAGCCGGAAGCCTGTGAACTCCACCTCGCCGAGAATCATCCCTTGATTGACCAGTTTCTGAAATGGTTCCGGTTGTGAGACATGGCCTCGATCGTAAAGAACTTTGTGCCAGAATCGTGCATACAAAAGATGCAACACCGCATGCTCGGCACCGCCGATGTAGAGATCGACGGGCATCCAAGCTTTCTCTTTGGCTGGATCGACGATGGCATTCGCATTTTTTGGATCGATGAATCGCAAATAGTACCAACACGAACCTGCCCATTGAGGCATGGTATTGGTTTCTCGCCGATAGCGAACTCCATCGATGGTAACATAGAGCCACGAATCGTCTGCTTTGGCCAACGGTGGTTCCGGACGACCGTGCGGTTTGAAGTCCTCAAGGTGTGGTAAATCGACCGGTAATGTCGCTTGATCGACGGCTCGCTTGCGACCGGTCGGGTTTCCCTCTTTATCGAGTTCATGCAAGATCGGGAACGGCTCTCCCCAAAATCGTTGACGACTAAAGAGCCAATCGCGCAGTTTGTAATTCACCGCCCCTTTCGCGATCCCTTGCTGACTCAGCGATTCGATGATGTTCGACTTTGCTTGGTCGGTATCGAGCCCATCGATGGCACCACTATTCATCGCCTTACCTGGGCCGGTATAGCAAACCTGACCGGCTAGGATTGCATCGAGATCGTCGCTGCTGGATTCTGGCTTTACCACACAAACGATCGGTAGTTTGTACGCTTGGGCAAACTCAAAATCACGATCATCATGCGCTGGAACGGCCATGATAGCGCCTGTCCCGTATCCAATGAGTACATAGTCAGCGATCCAAACCGGGATCGGTTTGCCCGTGACCGGGTTAATCGCATGCGCACCGGTGAAGACACCTGTTTTCTTTTTGTCACCGTCGGTACGATCGCGGTCGCTCTTGAAAGCCGCAGCATCGCAATACGTTTTTACGGCGGCCGCTTGTTCGCTCGTGACGATCGACTTCACCAACGGATGCTCGGGAGCGATCACCATGTAGGTGGCACCGTAGAGCGTATCTGGTCGAGTTGTATAGACGCGAATCGTGCCCGATGGTTGTTGCTCTGGGAACGCAGACTCGGCCCGCGCAGCTTTCCAATCACTGAACTGTTCCGCAGCAATCAGAGGAAAGTCCACTTCTGCGCCCGTACTCCGACCGATCCAATCCGATTGAAGCTTCTTGATACTCGGAGACCAATCGAGCGGCTCCAAGTCGTGGATCAATCGATCGCCGTACGCTGTGATGCGAAGCATCCATTGTCGAAGCGGAATGCGTTGGACGGGATGATTGCCTCGTTCGCTCTTGCCATCGATGACTTCTTCGTTGGCGAGAACCGTCCCAAGTCCCGGGCACCAATTCACGAGCGCTTCGTCTTGATAAGCTAATCTATGTCGATCTCGATAAGTGTCCACGGCAAATGCCCCAGCGGACTGAACGTCTGCTGGAATAGGAAGCTCCGCAATCGGGCGACCTTTCTGTTGTTCAAAGTCGAACCACGTGTCGTACAGCTCGAGAAATATCCACTGCGTCCATTTGAAGTAGTCGACATCGGTCGTCGACAAACATCGGTCCCAATCGTAGGAGAAGCCCAGCATCTTGAGTTGCCGAGTAAAGTTCGCGATGTTGTTTTCCGTACTCACACGGGGTGGTGTATTCGTACGAATCGCGTATTCCTCGGCGGGTAGCCCGAACGCATCGTAGCCCATCGGATGAAGGACTGTTTTTCCCTTCATCCGAGAGAAACGAGCAACGATATCGGTAGCGGTATAACCTTCGGGATGGCCGACATGTAGCCCCGCTCCGCTCGGATAAGGAAACATGTCTAGGACGTAGACTTTTTCCCCTCGAGGCATTTCCGGGCATTGAAATGTCTTGTTCACATCCCAATAGCTTTGCCATTTGGGTTCGATGGTGGCTGGGTTATACCGTGGCATAAGGCTTTGTTGATTGGTTTCGAGACAGAAAAGAATTAAGCGGAGTGAATGGCGCGACCATCCACAGCGAGTGCGGCTTCGTGCATAGTTTCCGCAAGTGTTGGGTGAGCATGGCAACTGCGAGCAATATCTTCGCTGCTTGCTCCGAACTCGATAGCGATGGCCGCTTCGGCGATCAAGTCACCGGCGCGAGCACCGATGATGTGGACGCCAAGCACACGGTCGGTCTTCGCATCGGCGAGAATTTTGACCCGTCCCTCGATATCTCCGAGAGTCCGTGCGCGGCCGTTAGCACCATAGGCTCCCACGCCCTTTCGATACTCGATGCCCGATTGCTTGAGTTGCTCTTCGGTTTTTCCGACGGTCGCAATCTCGGGGTGCGTATAAACGATGGCTGGGATGCAATCGTAGTTGAAGTGCGCGTGGATGCCGGCGATTCGCTCTATGCAGACCACGGCTTCTTCCATCGCTTTATGAGCCAACATCGCACCGCCGATCAAATCGCCCAAGGCGTAGATACCTTTGACTGATGTTTGGTAGGTTGTTGTATCGACAGGAACGAATCCTCGTTTGTCGGTTTCGATTCCGGCCGACTCCAGTCCGATGTTTTGGGAGTTCGGAACTCGACCTGCAGCCAATAGAACGCGATCGCAGATGATCGGTTCAGCACCTTTGCAACGGACCACACATTGTCCGTTCTCCACGCGGGCACTCTCGACCCAGGAGTTGAGTCGGAACTCGATACCTTGGCGAGCGAAGATTCGTTGGGCTAGCTGGCTCAGTTCGTTGTCCATACCGGGCAAGATTCGATCCATCGCTTCAAGCACGATGACTTCGCTGCCCAGTCGATTCCAAACGCTTCCCAGTTCGAGACCAATGTAACCGCCGCCGATCACGACAAATCGTTTGGGTACAGCGGGATAAGCAAGCGCTGTCGTGCTGTTGCCGATCAAGTTGCCGTCCTCTTCGACTCCGCGCATCGAAGCAGGTCGAGAGCCTGTCGCGAGCACGATATGTTTTACCTTGATCACGAACGAATCGTTAGCGGTTTGGACTGCGATCGTGTTCGGATCGCGAAGTTGGCCAACTCCGTTGTATCCGGTTACTTTGTTCTTTTTGAAAAGCAAATCGATCCCGCTGGTCAACGTCTGAACCACTTGGTCCTTTCGCTTCATCATGGCAGCCAAGTCCAATTGGACGTTGTTGGCGATGACTCCGTGATTGCTCAGCCCTGTCTTGGTATCGTGATAGATATGGCTCGATTCGAGAAGTGCTTTGCTCGGAATGCAACCGACGCGAAGGCAAGTTCCACCAAATTTTGCATTTTCATCGATGCAGGCAGCATTCATCCCTAACTGCGCGGCTCGAATCGCAGCCACGTAACCACCAGGTCCCCCGCCGAGGACTACTACGTCATGTTCAATTGTTTTCATTGCTTTATTGGATCTGTTAGGGAAAGCTGGAGCAAAATGGGAGGCCAAAACCTGTAAAATCGCCCACAAAGCTTAGCCACTGGGCCTTGTTTTCTAAAGACCTAAGAGACGCTTTCACGGTTCGATCCTTGGTGTAAACTGACACACTATGATTGCGAAGCGAATTGATCGATTGGTGGAATGGACGAAATGGCCCGCGGCTTTTGCGGCGGTGGCGACCATTCCGCTCACGTTGGTCGCGATTTTCTGGCAACTCTCGAAATCGCTCGATTCCCCGGTCTTTTTGGTGATGTTTGTTGCTGGATTCGGTTTGCTCTGCTTCGCCGCTCGAACGTCGCTAGGCAGTTCCCGATGGGTGAAAATGCTCTTCGGATGGTTGCATGACGGAACTCAAGCCGCAGTGGCGATGTTGATGCTCCACCCCGTAGTTGGGATTCGGAAAGAGCGAGTTCCAGATTCTTCGCGGGTTCGATGGCTTGGGAAAGGGAACTGGATCATGCTGGTTTCACCTTACATTGTGCCCCTGTCGACCATCATTCTCTGGCTGGTTTCTCTCTTGCTTTTCGCGGCCTTGAGAAGCGCGGTCCTCGGATTTGGGTTGGGTTTGCACTTGGCCTATGTCGGGTTTCAGTGGAGTTCAGGGACGAGCGAATTGCGTCGATTGGGGAGCAAGTTCTGTTGGATGTTTTTGCCCGCTGCCAACTTAGCGATCGCAGGATTCGTCTTTGCATTCGCGATCGATGGTTTTTCCGGAGCCTGGGGGTTCGGCTACGATTGCATCACGATGCCATGGTCTGCATGGGAGTATGTGTACAATCTAGTTGTAGGCGAGACGGTGGTTGAGCCCAAAGAGTGAAACTCACGTCGACGCAGAATGTTCCATCATCATCAATCATGGAACCGAATGTTGGCTGTGGATACGAAAAAATGATTAAAGCCTAGTGTAATCGTGGGTCTGGTTATAAACTCTCTCCCTGCGCGAAGCTGCATCTGGATGGTTTCGCTTCACAAGAATTAGGTTGGCGATAAGGTCTTTCATGCGAGTGCTGGTTGTCGGTAATGGTGGTAGAGAACATGCCTTGGCGTGGAAGATCAGTCAAAGCCCACGCATAAAGCGGCTGTGGGTTGCCCCAGGAAATGCAGGAACGGCTCTCGAAGCGGAAAACGTGGCAATCGCGGCTGATGACATCGCTGGCCTGGTCGCCTTTGCAAAAAAAGAGTCGGTCGATTTGGTTGTCGTTGGCCCTGAGGTGCCACTCACGCTGGGATTGGTAGACGCGCTCGCGAATGAAAAGATTCGAGCCTTCGGACCCAACAAAGCGGCTGCACAACTCGAAGGCAGCAAAGTCTTCTGCAAGCTGTTGCTGCGACAAGCAGACGTGCCGACTGCCGACTATCAAGCGTTTCGGGATGCCGATAGCGCCATGCGTTACATCAAGACGCGTTATCCTAACGAACGGGAGAAAGCACCCGTCGTTCTCAAGGCTGACGGCCTAGCGAGCGGCAAAGGAGTGATCGTTTGTTCGTATCGCGATGAAGCGCTGGAAGCGATAGATCGAATCGGCCGCAAGAACGAGTTTGGGCGTGCGGGCGCTCAAATGATTATCGAAGAGCGACTCGAGGGTCCCGAAGCGAGTGTGCTTGCGATTACCGACGGAAAGACGATCCTTACCTTGCCTTCGGCGCAAGATCACAAAGCGGCTTACGATGGAGACAAAGGCCCCAACACAGGCGGCATGGGTGCTTATTCTCCGACACCGATTGTCACCGATGAATTGCTCGAAACGATCGAAGACAAGATCTTGGTGCCAACCATTCATACGATGAAGCGAAATCGCAAACCGTTTCGAGGTGTGCTCTATGCGGGTCTGATGCTGACGCAGTCTGGACCAAAAGTTTTGGAATACAACGTTCGATTCGGTGATCCCGAGTGCCAGCCATTGTTGATGCGGCTCAAAAGCGATCTTTTGGATATTCTAGAAGCGACTGTCGATGGAGCGTTGGATCAAATTGAATCCCCCGTTTGGGATCCGCGTCCTGCCATCTGTGTTGTCATGGCGAGTCAGGGCTATCCTGGCAGTTACGAGAATGGCAAGATCATTACCGGGCTCGAGAGTGCCGCGAAGATCCCGGATGTCAAGGTTTTCCATGCTGGAACCAAACTGGTGGACGGTCAAGTTCACACGAATGGTGGGCGTGTTCTCGGAGTGACGGCATTGGGAGATAGCTTGGCGATTGCGAAGCTCAACGCGTACACGGCAGTCCAAGCGGTACGCTGGCCAGGTGCATGGTGCCGCAAAGATATCAGCGACAAAGCGAATCAGTATCTGGCATCATTGAGCGAGACATAGGGATATCGTAGAACGATTGTCCTCAATCGTTTGCAAGAATCATAGAACGATTGTTCTCAATCGTTTTCGAAGCAATCAGGGACAACTGCTCTACTCTCGAACCCTAATTGTAAAAAAAGGCACTCGCTTCCGAGTGCCTTTAAGTAGTTAAACCTGCTACCTTCTATTTTCCAGGCATTCCTGGTGTGCGACCTTTCGCTGGCGCACCGGTGGAATCACCTCCGCCTCCACTAGCAGGACCTTCACCGGTCGCTGCTCGCCCTGGCGGAATAGGTGGCGCGTCTGGAGGATTTGCCACTGGCGGAGGCGTGCATCCCGCAAGGATACTCGTTAAAACCACCGTACAAAATAAACTCTTACGAGACATTCAATACCTCAAATTCGAAATGATAAAGGACCGATTACTACTCGTTTGTCTGCGCAACTTCACCACCTGCACGTGTAGCGAGTTGTTCCAGAACGTTTTGCGATGTGGCAACTTGTCTTCCTGAAACCGAGTAGCTCAAGAATCGAACACTACCGTCTGCGAATGCCCAATTAGCTCCACCTGGATGCAAGCTCCAGAAGTGATAACGATGGATATCGTTTGGATCGTTTTGCTGACCAGGGCGAAACCATTCTCCCGCAGCATTAGGATTAAGTGCTCTTTCGTGTACTCCTAGAACGACGTCGCAAGCGCCAAAGTGAGGTGAGTCACCAGCACCGGCCCATTGCCATCCGTATTCTAAGGTGCTTGATGTTGGACGCTCACCGATCATGACGGTATTGCTTGTCCCATCGGACACATCGCCCATCCTCACGCCTGAATTGATGTAAACCATTCCGTCTTGACCTGCCTTCGCCACGGTCGCACTTCCTGTGCCCGGCTCTCGGAACTGATGTGTACCGGTCACTGCGAGATACTGAGTCAATGCAGCGACGTGTCTCGGGTTGCCAGACTCAACCCATGCTTCTCCACCGCGAGGTGCAGAAGGGCACGCAAAGGTCGGCGACTTCTGGCCGATCAAACTCTGCCGTGTACCTGTCAAAGTGCCCGAGTAGACGCCCGCCCTATCTTGCCACCAAGGCCAGCTGTCACCGCCACGGGCTCCATCCAATGTTGCTGAATTATAAAGATTACCGTACTCGATAAACGGAGCAATTCGCATCGCCCAGCTCCAAAATGGCCCTTCTTTAGGATACTGAGTTCCTGATGGGAGCCGAAAATAACCGCCCGGTGCATCCTGGCGAGCGTAATTGGTATACCAATTACCACCGGTGGAAGACTTGCCGAGCAAATGAGCAGCCGGAAACCGACGATACGTGTCGTGATGGTTATGCATCGCGAGCGCCAAGTTCTTTAGATTATTGATGCACTGCATGCGCCGTGCCGCCTCGCGAGCCGCCTGAACAGCCGGCAGAAGCAAACCCACCAAAATCCCAATAATTGCAATAACCACCAGCAGCTCTACCAACGTAAAGCCAGCCCGTTTCTTGTAACGAGACATACGAACCCCTTTTGAAATAAAGACAGAACTTCAGACAGAAAACAGAAAGGGAAGAACGACAGCGGACTGACGTTCGCTTTAGCAGCCGACAGGCGAGGAAGGAAAACGAACCAGGCCGGCCACCTATCATTTTGAGAGTTGCTACGTGTGTGTGCAGCGTATGTCAATAGAACAAATCATGAATTCACTGTCAAGTTTTTTCTAATCTTGCGACTATTTTTCCAAAGCTCAAGACACCGAAATTATGGGGCGCGATTCAAGCCAAAGGATATTTATCGTCCGCAATAGGACTTCAAGATAAATTTCAGCTCCATTAAAGATATCGGAATTTGTTCAACAATTTTGCGGGATTGTTTCTTTTCGCGCGACCCGGAACTGTTTCTTTTGCTTGCTTTAGAAGCCCAAACTGGAACACCGTTCGCATGGGAGACAGATCTCCGCCCCGTGCCGACTGGTGAAATAACAGCTTTTTGAAAGAGAAAATCATGACTTGGACCATTGAAAAAACAATTCTCGTTCCTTTCGACTTTTCAGAGCCATCGCATGCTGCGATGGATAAGGCGATCGAGATTGCTTCGCATCCATCGCTGGTTCACGTGCTGCACGTGCTCCCTCCCTTCGTTCCGCTGGCTCCTGAGGGAATACCTATCGAGTGGAGCGACGATCGACTTCGCATGGAACAGGCCGAAAAACACTTGAAAAAAGAGCTGGACGATCCGCGATACGAAGGAGTTGTCTGCGAAGTGTTGATCGGTGATCCGGGAACAGAATGTGCCGATCGCGCTGAAGTTCTCGATGCTGGCTTGATCGTCCTTCCATCCCATGGCAAAAGCGGACTGACTCGACTCTTGCTGGGTAGTGTCACTGAAAGGATCGTTCGACTTGCAAAACGCCCGGTGTTAGTTCTCAAGATCTAAATGCGTTGGCTGTTGAAAGCAATTAAACGGCAAACGAGTCATTGTGACTCGCTTGTGACCACTGAGTGTGCGGTCAGGGATCAGCACCCTCACACCTTCAAGCGACATAGCCGATCCGAATCTTATTTTTTAACAGGTGCCGTCACTCTCTTGGGAACGACAAAGAACGCGATAATGATCGCAGTGATCAGCATCAAACACGCCAACCCAAAAGGCGCTCCGTGCCAGATTCGATCTCGTTCGGGTGCAGCAGACCAGTAAAACACCGCTGCATAAATCGACGGACCGATCATACCGGACAATCCCATGATGGAACTGTTGGCCCCCGAAAGTCGACCTTGATCGAGCGGACCAATTCTCGACGACATCACACCATTGATCGAGGACTGAAAGAATCCCATCAATGCAAAAAGAATGGTCGAGTAATAAAACGTATCCCCATCACCCGCGATGGCATAAGCCGCAAAACCGATGATGCCACCGGTTAGGCCAACGAAAACCAAAACACGTTCGCCAAACGCTTTATTGGCAGGCCGGACAAGCCCTCCTTGGACAATCATATTCAGGATGCCGACTGTCCCGAGTGCAAGCCCAACTTGCTTGGGTGTCCATTGAAAATAGTGGCCTGTGTAGAGGACAAATACGTTTTGAAACGACAGGTGCGCTAACTGATAGAAGAAGAGAATCGTTGCCATCGGGAGGAGCCCTTTGGCTGAGAGCAGCAATCGCAAGGAGCCCAATGGGTTGGCACGCGCCCAAGAAAAAGGGCTTCGTTTTTCAGGTGGGAGCGACTCGGGCAAAACAAAAAAACCATAAAGCCAATTGGTCAAGGTGAGGGCAGCCGAGACCCAGAAAGGTAGCCTCAGATCGATCTCGCCGAGTAGTCCACCAACGATCGGACCGAGAACGAATCCAACGCCGAACGCAGCGCCGAAGAGGCCGAATGCTGCAGTGCGTTTCTCGACCGGAGTGACATCGGCCAAGTACGCTTGAGCGGTAGAAAAACTAGCAGCGGTTATGCCAGTAATGACCCGGCCGACCAAAAGCCACCACAACGTGGGTGCCAGTGCCAGGAGGATGAAGTCGAGTCCTAGCCCAAATGCGGAAACCAGCAGAATGGGGCGTCGCCCGAATTGATCAGATAGTGCGCCGATGATAGGAGAGCTAAAGAACTGCATCAAAGCCCAAAGCGTACCGAACAGGCCGACATAGTACGAAGCTGAACGCTCATTTCCACCTACCAACTCCGTGATGAGCTTTTGAAGAACGGGAATGATCAATCCCAGGGAAAGAACGTCGAGAACGACCGTGATGAGAATGAACGCTATGGCGGCTTGTCGAGGGCGTTTTGTATTCGCAGGCTCGTTTGACGGCTTATTCGAGAAAGGATTATCCGGCATTCGCGATTCTTGGTGTTATTGGTGAGTTGTTCGCGAAAAAGCCCTTTCGAGTCCTTGTCGCCGCCCAAATTGCGGTTCTGTAACCACGGTCGCTTTCATCGGCAGCCCTCAAGGTCGGAGAAGCTGGTTTGACGACAGACCCTTGTAACCTTTTCGACGACAGGTGTGTCGAAAACGAGTCTCGCAATGGTGACTTCTTTTCGACAAACTCAGTCTTTTTATTGGCAGATTTGGGTACAAACGTCAAAACGATTGCACTATAATAGCCGTAACCTCGCGGCGAACCTAGCACTGTTTGCCCATCCTCCCAACCACTTCCGCTGAATTCACACAAAACAAACATGGCGGCCCGAATGGAATCATTCGATGCTGGTCCTGTTGGGTTTCAGCACTTTACTCCACAGATTCATCTTTACGGATTTACTTTTAAAGGAGCTTCAATATGCGATGTCTTGGAAACCCACTCGGTCGTCGAGGATTTCTTACTGTCGGAGCACTAGGAGGGCTGGGGCTCTCCATGGGGGATCTGTTTCGGATGCGAGCGCAGGCGGATCAAAAGCATTACGACTTTATCAGCGCCAAGGCTGACAGCGTCATTCATATTTTTCTTCCAGGCGGTATCGCACACCAAGAAACCTTTGACCCGAAACCGTATAGCCCTCTCGAATACCGTGGAGAGCTTGGCGTGGCCAAAACGAAAAGCGGCGACGTCTTCTGTGAGACAGTACCTAAGCTTGCAGCGATCTCCGATAAGCTAACGGTGATTCGATCGATGACCCACGGCGAAGCGGCCCACGAGCGCGGCACGCACAACATGTTCACCGGTTACAAACCATCGCCGGCACTCGTCTTCCCGAGTTTTGGGTCGGTCATCAGCCACGAATACGGACCTCGCAAAAACCTGCCACCCTACGTCGCGATTCCGAATTCGCCAAACGAGTTTGCTGGCACCGGCTATTTGAGTTCGTCCTATGGTCCATTTAGTTTGGGGGCAGATCCGGCCAACAAGGGATTTCGCGTTCAGGACTTAAGCTTGCCCAATGGAGTCGATATGGCTCGCTTCGATCGACGACGTTCTGCACTCGATGCGGTGAACTCGCACTTTCAAGAGAAGCAAAAGTCCGATGCGATCAGTGCAATGGATACGTTCTATCAACGAGCCTACTCCTTGATCAGCAGCGAAAAAGCCAGAGAAGCGTTCAACATCGAAGCCGAGGATGGTGGACTTCGAGACAAATATGGACGCAACACGGCCGGCCAGCGATTGCTCATGGCTCGACGATTGGTCGAAGCTGGTGTCCGTTTCGTAACGGTGACTTACGGTGGCTGGGACATGCATAATCAAATCTCCACCGGAATGCGCCGCGATATGCCTGCACTCGATCAAGGGTTGGCTGCGCTCATCGAAGATCTTGAGTCTCGTGGGCTTTTGGAGCGAACGTTGATTATGGTTAGCAGCGAATTCGGCCGAACACCCAAGATCAATAACGAAGCGGGCCGCGATCACTGGCCGAAGGTATTCTCGGTAATGCTCGCAGGTGGTGGGGTCAAGGGAGGTCTGGTTTATGGTTCATCCGATGCAACCGCAACCGAACCCGAATTCGACCCGGTCTCGCCCGAAGACTTAGCGACGACGATGTACCATCTTCTCGGCATCGTTGCAGACAAAGAGCTTATGGCTCCTGGCGATCGTCCGATCGAGATATGCGATGGTGGAAAATTGATCGACGGTATCCTTGCTTAATCTCGAAGGGATCTTTCGTATGCTAAGTCAATTTCGGCACCTTGCGTGCCTTTTTTCGATGGCGGCGTGCGCTTCTTTCGCCACCGCGGGGCACCCTGATGCTAATGTGTTGTCGATACCCGGACTGCAACGCGGTACGTCGGCGGAGATCAAGATCTCGGGAGCACGTTTAGGTGATGCCAACGCATTGCTGTTTTACTCCCCCGGTCTCTCAGCTTCGAACATTGTGAAGGTCGATGCGAACAACATCACCGCCACGATCACCGCAGAACCGACGGTCTTGCCAGACTTGCATGCCTTTCGTGTGGTCACCAACACGGGGATCAGCAACATGCGTTTGCTAGGTGTATCGGCGATGCCTACTGTTCTCGAAGCCGAACCGAACAATGACTTCAGCAAACCTCAACTGATACCCTACAACTCCACCGTCGACGGCGTCGTCTTGAACGAAGATGTGGACTACTATGCAGTCGAGTTAAAGGCAGGCCAAAAGCTGAACGTCGAGCTCGAAGGGTTGCGTTTGTCCTACCTCAACGACTTCTTCGATCCCTACATTGCGATCTATGATGAAAAGCGTTTTGAGATTGCAGCTAGCGACGACTCGGTCTTCCTGCAACAAGATTGCCTGGCTGCCATCACCGCACCTGCGGACGGAAAATACATTATCGAAGTCCGCGAAAGCAGCTTCGGCGGCAATGAGCGGGCCAAGTATCGATTGCATATCGGTGGCTTTCCTCGTCCTGTAGCAATACTTCCTAGTGGAGGACCGCCAGGAAAGCCATTGGAAACGACTTGTATTGATGCTCTCGGCAACACATGGCAAGAGACCTTTACCATGCCCGCTATGCCAATAGAAACACATCAAGTGTGGTCGCAAGCGAACGGAGTCATCGCACCGTCACCGAATTTTCTGCGAGTCCAAGACATTCCGAATGTCATGGAATCTGAACCCAACGCGGATCACAACAAAGTCGAAACCGTGAGCGCGATACCGGCAGCTTTCAACGGTATCCTAGAATCGGCAAACGATCGAGACTTTTGGGTCTTTGAAGCGAAAAAGGACCAGCAATTGGAGATTCGTGTTCATGCGAGGAACCCGCATCGATCGCAAGTAGACGCGATGTTGCAGGTTTGGAAAGTGGGCGGAGGATCCATCGCCGGCAATGATGATTCGGGCGGTCCTGACAGCTACCTTCAATTCAAAGTTCCTGCAGATGGAAAATACGCCCTTTGCGTCTTTGATCATCTCGGTCGGTTTGGCAAACACTTCGTCTATCGCGCCGAAGTGTTGCTTCAAACACCTGCCGTGGAAGCGACGATCACCGAGCAAGAACGCTATGTGTCGCAAACCGTCGAAGTGCCCCGTGGTGGACGGATGGCGATCGAAGTCAATGTGGGGCGAAAGTTCGTGGGTGGTGATGCAAAAATCGTAGCGAAAGACTTACCACCCGGAATGACTCAGGAAGACGCGATGTGTCCTACGGACCTGGGCAAAGTCATGATGTTGTTCCATGGCGATGCGGCAGCTCCTAACGCGGGGAAGCTGGTCGATTTCAAAACGACCATTCAATCGACACCCGAAACGGCCATCGTTGGGAAATTACGCCAACGAACACAAATGGTGCGAGGACAAAACAACGTGGATGTTTGGGGACGCTTTGATGATCGACTGGCGGTGGCTCTGATCGATCCCGTTCCCTTTGAAATGACGGTAGTGCAACCGCAGGTCCCGCTCGTTCGAAACGGTTCGTTGGCATTGACGATCAACATCAAACGAAACGAAGGCTTCGACAAACCAGTCGGCGTACGACTTCTCAATCCGCCACCAGGCGTGGGTGCGTCGGCAGTTACGATCCCGGGTGACAAGTCTACGATCGAAATGCCTCTAACCGCGAACAATGGAGCCGCTATACGCAAATGGCCACTCGTATTGATGGCCACAACCGATGTTGGTTACGGGCCAGTCAAACTAGCGAGCGAGTTCTTTCAAGTCGAAGTGGCAGAGCCGCTCTTCGAATTCAAGTTCGCGAAAACGGTTGCGGAACAAGGCAAACCGGTCGATGTTGTATTGGGGGCAAAACTCAAACGACCAGTCGAAGGGAAAGTTGAAATCGAGATTCTCGGCGTCCCACCTGGAACAACAGCCACGAATGCAAAACAAGTGCTTGCACCCGAGATCGATCGGCTGGCCTTTGCGCTTCAGATCCCAGCGGAGACTCGGGCTGGAAACTATAAGACAATTGTTTACCGAGGCACCGTGACGAGCGACAAAGGTGTCATTACACAAACCAATGGTAACTCCGAGATTCAAATCGATGTTCCCATTGCACCTCCCGCTTCGACTCCTGCAACTTCCGTTGCCGCGACACCTGCGACTCCGGCTGCCCCAACGGACAAACCGTTGACTCGGCTCGAGCAACTTCGACAACAAAGGGGCAAATAACGATGAAGCTCTCGTATGCTTTGAGGAAAATCAGTATGGACGCTACAGTCTTGCATCGCGGTTTGTTCGCCTTTCTCGTTGCTTGTTTCCCATGCACTTCGTTCGCTGAAGAGGAAAACAAAGACGCTGCAAAGAATGCTCCGGCGGCGTCCGTAACACCGGCACCTGCAACTCCTACTGTCGCGCCGAGTTCCCAGCCCGCTGCGAACGCATGGAAATCACTTAGCGTCTATCCACCCGTCGTCAAACTTAGCGCCCAAACAGACGCTCAGCATTTGATCGCTATCGCTACGCGATCGGATGGTGTTACCAAAGATGTAACCGATCTTGTCGAATGGTCGATTGCGGCCCCCGATTTGTTGCATTGGAAAGATTTCGTTCTCTCTCCGAAAGCTGACGGAACCACCCAAGTAAGCGCTACTTGGAACGGAATGTCTGCTAGCGCATCGATTGAGAATTCGAACTCGCAACAACCTAGGCCGATCAGCTTCGAACGAGACGTGATGCCGGTGCTGACCAAGGTCGGGTGCAACACAGGTTCCTGTCACGGCGCTGCGCGAGGCAAGGATGGTTTCCGATTGAGTTTGTTCGGGTACGACCCAGCCGGGGACTATCAACGGATCACTCGTGAGATCGGTATCCGCCGGATCAATTTAGCGGTTCCTGAACAAAGCTTGATCCTTCTCAAAGCGGTAGGAGCTGTGCAACACTCCGGAGGCAAGAAGATCGAGCCAGGTAGCCAACATTACCAAACCCTTTTGACTTGGTTGAAAAACGGAGCACCGATCGACGCAACGCGTCCTCCTGCCGTAACCAAAGTCGATCTATATCCAACGCAAGCGGTCATCGAAGGGGAAGCCAACAAACAACGACTCGTCGCCGTCGCCACCTATGCCGATGGAACACAACGAGACGTCTGGGATTTGGCTGCCTTTACTACCAACAATGAGCGCACCGCCGCGGTCGCGATGGATGGTGTGATCACCAATGGAGTTCGCGGCGAAGCGTTCGTTATGGCGAGATTTGATACGCACACGGTCGGCACCCAAGTCCTCGCGTTACCAGGTGAACTTAGCTACAAGTCGCCTGCAACAGATGGCAACTATCTTGATACGCTGGTCAAAGCCAAGCTTCAACGGCTTCGATTACCAGAAAGCGCCCTATGCACCGACGAAGAGTTCATTCGCAGGGCGACGATCGACATCACGGGCCTGCTCCCCACCGAAGAAGAGACACTGGCATTCGTTGCTGATGCATCAGGGGACAAGCGTTCGCGATGGATCGATACGCTCCTCGAACGAAAAGAGTTTAGCGAGATCTGGGCGCTCAAGTGGTCAGACATCTTGATGATCAAGAGCAACAATCAAGTAAGCTACAAAGCCGCCTATCTTTACTACAACTGGTTGACCAACAAGATCGCAGCGAACACTCCGATCGACCAAATCGTGCGTGAGTTGATCACTGCGACAGGTGGTACTTTTCAAAATCCTGCCACCAATTTCTATCAAGTGGAATTGGACCGGCTCAAGCTGTCGGAGAATGTCGCACAAGTTTTCATGGGGATACGTACCCAGTGCGCTCAATGCCATAACCATCCCTTCGATCGTTGGACAATGAACGATTACTACGGATTCGTTGCGTTCTTCTCGCAAGTTGGCCGAAAACAAAGCGAGGACTATCGACAGTTGCTCGTATTCAATAGTTCGGGAGGAGAGGTCAATCATCCAGTAGGTGGAGCAGTCGTGAAGCCTAAGTTTCTCGGTGGAGCAGAACCCGAGACCGCTGGTAAAGATCGCCGCGCAGTGTTGGCCGATTGGATCACCAGCAGCCAGAACCCGTACTTTGCAAGGAGCATTGCGAACCGCGTCTGGGCACACTTCACGGGGGTTGGTATCGTCAATCCGGTCGATGATTTTCGTGCCAGCAATCCACCGAGCAATCCTGAACTGCTCGACGAACTTGCCAAGAGAATGGTCGATTACAAATTTGATATGAAGCGAATTGTTCGAGACATTTGCAATTCGCAAACCTACCAACGCTCGGTCACTCCCGTCGAGGGGAACGAAACGGACGAACGAAATTATTCCCACGCTACGGTGCGCCGAATTCCTTCCGAGAGCCTGCTCGACTGTATTTCGCAAGTGACCAATACGAAAGAAAAATTTCGTGGACTACCGCAGGGTGCACGTGCAGTGCAGATCGCAGACGGAGCGACAAGCAATTACTTCTTGACATCGTTCGGTCGCAGCCAACGCACAACGGTTTGTGCCGACGAAGCAACGACAGACCCTTCGCTCTCGCAAGCATTGCACTTGATCAATGGCAACGCCACCAGTGGTAAAGTTGCTCAAGGTGGGTTGTTGAAAACGTGGAAGGATCAAGGGCTCAGCCAAGATCAAATCATCGAGAAAATCTACGTTCGTAGTCTTGGAAGAAAGCCGACGGAGTTGGAAGCGGCCAGCTTGAAAAAGTCCGTTGCCGAAGCTCCCAATGCGGATCAAGGATTGCAAGACGTCTTCTGGGCCGTGCTCAACAGCCGAGAGTTCATTTTCAATCACTAAACCATCATGAAGAAGAAACTGATATCTGCTGCGTTCGTAGCCATCTCTTGTTTGCCAGTCGTTGCGGAAGAGCCTGCCAAGATCACGTTCGACGATCACGTCAAGCCGATCTTGCGCGAGCACTGCACCTCGTGTCACAACGCAAATGACAAGAAAAGCGGCTTGGCCCTCGATACCTACCAAGCGGTGATGGCAGGAGGGAGTGGTGGTGATGCGGTGGTCGCTGGTGACCTCGACTCGTCGCGCCTGTATGCGTTGGCTGCCCATAAAGAGCAGCCGTATATGCCTCCGAATCAGGATATGATTCCGCAAGCCAAAGTCGATTTGTTGAAGGTATGGATTGAGCAGGGAATGCCTGAGAATAGCGGTTCCGAGATCAAGAAGCCAAAAGCAAATGCGATGGCAATCGCGGTCAAAATCGGTCGCCCAGAAGGTGCCCCGCCCATGCCTATGACGATGCTGAAGCAAACTCCTTTTTCCACGCCTCGGGCTGCAACGACTGCAGCGATTGCGGCCAGTCCATGGTCACCGCTGATCGCTGTTGGCGGACAAATGCAGGTCTCGTTTTATCATAGCGAGACAGGTCAGTTGATGGGGATCCTTCCCTTCCCCGAAGGTGAACCTCAGTCGATTACGTTTTCGCGCGATGGAAAACTGGTACTCGTGGGCGGTGGCAAACACAGCCATTCCGGCTTCGCTGCGCTCTATGACATTGCCACGGGCAACCGCATCGCTCGCGTCGGTGATGAGCTTGATATCGTGCTCTCCGCGGACATCAACGACAACAATCAATTGATTGCGTTGGCGGGACCACAAAAGATGGTTCGCGTTTATGAGACACTTACCGGGCAACTCAAATACGAACAAAAGAAACATACCGACTGGATCTATTCGGTTGCCTTTAGTCCCGATGGATTGTTGTTGGCTACTTCGGATCGGAGTGGTGGTCTCGTCGTTTGGGAAGCGGACACGGGACGGCTTTATCTCGATCTTCAAGGACACAAGGGTGAAGTACGCTCGGTCGCTTGGAGGCCCGATTCCCAATCGCTCGTCAGTGCATCGATGGATGGCACTCTCAAGATGTGGGAAATGAACGAAGGCAAGGTTCTCAAATCATGGGATGCCCATCCTCGCGGTGCGATGGCAGTAGCCGTTTGCAATGACGGAACGATCGTATCCACCGGCAAAGACAATAAAGTAAAGGTATGGGATGCAGGCGGAAACGCAGCCGGGGAGATGCCGGCCCTCGTCGAAGCGGGGCATGAAGTCGCCATCACCGTCGATAGCAAACAAGTTGTAGCTGGTGACTGGGCAGGCAATGTACGCCTGTGGCAACGTGCCACTCCCGCGAACGAAACGCCACTCCCAGCGAACCCAGTTCCTCTCGAAGCCATGCTGGCCAAGTCGCAAACCGCATTGGAACAAGCGACCGTCGCAATGCAGTCGCTTCAAAAAGAGTTTACCGAAAAGAGTTCGCAGCTAGGCACAATCCAAAAGCAAGTTGTCGATTTGCAAACACAGTTGTCGGCGGTAGTCGCGCAGGTCCAATCGTTGACCGAAAAGCAGAATCAGATCAAACCGAACTACGATTCGCTGACAGCCCAATGGAAAGCCAAGAGCGAGGAGATGGTTCCTGTTCAGTCGAGTCGGCAGTCGAAGCTACAGATGCTCGCGGTAGCGAAGAACAACAAGAGCAAGTTCGATAGCGAGATCGCCGAGCTACAAAAACAAAATGCGGTAGCCGGTGCAGACTCTGCAGCTATCGGGACGAAGGTAGCAGAGTCTCAATTGCAATCTAGCATCCAAACGGCTGCACTAACTCAGATCGCAGAAGATCTTGCTCCCATCGAAGCAGATTTCCTGGTCCGAGAAAAGCAACTCACCGAACTGAAGCCGATGGCCGACGCGATTACTTCGGAGTGGAACACCGTTGCGAAACAATTGGCAGAACAAACCGCTTTGAAGGGAACGCTGGAGCCCAAGGTAGAACCGTTGAACGTAGCACTCAAATCGGCGACAGACGCGGCCGCGGCAACCAAAACAAAGTTGGATGCAGCGACCACCCAATTACAGCAGCATCAAGCGTCGGTAGCTCAGATTCAATCCGACATTGCTATGTTTGCGAACCGATTGACGGAGCTAGCCCAGAAGCGGACAGCGGCTGAACAAGCGTTGGCGGGAGTGGCGGCTCAAATCGAACCTTCGCAATCGAATTTGAATGCAGCCAAGACGCAGGTGGACACGATTGCAGCAGAAGTTGCAAAGGTGGAACAGCAGTTGGCCGCGTTGCAGAAACGTCTCGCCGAAGAACAAGCAAAGAAAACTACTGCATCGAATGATATGAAGACGAAGCAGCAGGAACTGGATGCATTGCGAGAGAAATCGCAGCAGCTTGAGACAGAACTGGCAAACCATGCGATGCAAACGCAACTGTTCGAACAAAGCTACGGCAAGAAGTAAGCATTGAGTTACGCTGCCTCTTGGGGATGCTGAATAATCTAACTTGGTCTCTAGAGTTTGGGCGATTGGAATCGCTATCAATGTAGCTGGTACGCTCGCTAGCATTCGGACTGGGGATATTGGCTCGGTTCGACTTGACCCGCCAATCGGTCGTCGGATACTCTGCTGCGGACGATAGGATAGCTCACTCTAGAACCGACAAGGATTGTCGTATGTCGCAGGCTGCACCCAAGCAGACGCAAGTACCGCTATTGGATGTCAATCGCGGAAATCAAGCACTTCACGCGGAAATCATGGAGGCGATCGAATCCGTTGTGACCAGCGGTCGCTTTCTTCACGGACCGGACGTGGGTGAACTCGAATGTAAGGTTGCGGGTGTCTGTGAGACCAAACACGCCATCGGATGCGCGTCGGGAAGCGATGCATTGTTATTGGCATTGATGTCGATCGATATCCAACCGGGCGATGAAGTGATCGTCCCAAGCTTCACCTTTTTTGCAACCGCCTCAGCGGTCTCTCGACTCGGGGCGATTCCCGTTTTTGTCGATATCGATCCACACACCTACAACATC
>Ga0207937_1000215_pt1 | contig 20860 bp, 15 predicted proteins | sample LakMenEpi04Sep11_FD_150668 | JGI IMG/M metagenome (GOLD analysis project Ga0207937, IMG submission 150668) | Freshwater microbial communities from Lake Mendota, WI - 04SEP2011 deep hole epilimnion (SPAdes) | ecosystem: Environmental > Aquatic > Freshwater > Lentic | place: Lake Mendota, Madison...
TTAATCGAGCCGATCAAAAACTGGCTCACGGAACGATTCTGATGGTTGCTTGCGAATCCTGTCCAAGAGAACCCTTAACGATTGTAGTGGTCGTTCGGATTCGATCTGTCAAAACATAGCGATTGTTGGGTTTCTGATCTACGACTTTTTGAAATCTCTTTGACAAGTAGCGATTTGTTGAAGTCGCTTCTTTAATCTCTAATCTGACTTGGATACATTGGATGGGGTAAGAGAGGCCTTTGGATGGCGAGCTCGCTGTGAAGATCTAGTCCCACGGACGTTTGGTGATGTCGCAAGTACCTATACCGGCTGAAAGTGAAGTCGATTTGTTGCTCAAGAATGCTCAATTGCGCGATGAGCTCGAACCGTATTTGGATGAATCGGTCGACTTGGTAACGCTTCGACAAATGTCTTTGTCAGAAGAAAATGAGTTTCTTGCCTCCATTCTGGCTTGGGAACGTGCACCAACACTACCGATCAGTCAGTGGTTCGAGCCTGAACTGAAGTTACCGAATCCAGAGTCGATGTCGGATGCCGAGGTAAAACAACTGCTTTGGCAAACGATCGGACAGCTCTACGATCAACGCGTTATCCTAGACTTGACTGACCATCTTAGTGACCGACAGCTTTATTGTTTGATCGCTAGAGATATTCTGCCCTCGTATGAAAAACGAATTGCGGATCATCGCAACTACCTTCACTGGCATTGCCTCCAAGAAAACGACATGGAATGTTGGTTAAGGTACTACGCAACCGATTGCGAACGTGAACAATGGCAGGGGGAAAACGACGCGGAACTTCCGCCTCGCGAAGATCTACCCTTCAGCCGCCAAATGCCTCGTCGCCCAAGCAACTTTGGTTGAACCCTCCGAGGGGACTCCATGGAAAGCAAACCGTCCGCTATGAACATGAAATGTCCCACTCGTAGATGCACTTTCACCATAGTATGCTTCATCATGCTAATCGGGATACATCTACGATCAGGAGCATCGACCGAGACCTCCACAGAGGCTCGCCAAGCGGGCAACGTGTATCGTCTCCAAGGAGAATATCGCGGCGTGATTGATGAGTGGAGCGGAAACTGGGGAGCGCAGGTTGTAGCCACCGGAAAACAGTCACTTCGCGTGCGACTTCTAAAAGGGGGACTACCCGGCGACGGATTCCAAGGTAATGAGCCGGACAAAATATTAGATTGTACTTTGAAAGAGGATGCAACGGAGTGCACCGCAAGCGGCGATTCATTTGAGGTCATTCTGAAGCCCGGATCGTTGGAGCTGATGGGCAAAGAAAAGAACGCTAGACTGGGAGTTTTCACCAAGATTGTTCGCGAAAGTAACACACTTGGAAGAAAGCCACCCCCTCAAGCAGTCATTCTTTACGGTCCTCGCGACAACAACTTCGTGGGTGCAGCCGGCTCTGAGGCTGGACTGGGGGTTGGTGGCACTTCTAAAGCCTTAATGGAAGATCATCGACTACACATCGAGTTTTGCATTCCATTCCAGCCTTTGGATGCTGGGCAAGCGCGCGGCAATAGCGGTGTCTATGTTCAAGGACGTTATGAGGTTCAAATCTTGGACTCCTTCGGTCTCAAGGGTGAAGACAATGAATGTGGTGGGATATATCAAATCGCCAAACCTCGCATCAACATGTGCTATCCACCTTTGACGTGGCAAACGTATGATATCGACTTTGTGCAGGCAAAATACGACGCATCTGGCAACAAGACGAAGAACGCAAAGATACGAATCGAGCACAATGGTGTTCTGATTCATGATTGGCAGGAGCTGAAGAATCAAACTCCTGGCAACTTGAAAGAGTCCCCCAGCCCTGGTCCACTTTATCTTCAGGACCACGGCAATTCGGTTATTTTTCGAAATGTTTGGTTTGTCCCGACGACGCAATCACCTTGATATCGTCTGATTGGCTAGAAGCAAAGGAATATTCCCCGAATCACCCGAACTATTGGAATGATTCCGGCCTGGCCCCAAACCCAGAGAGGATGGAGCGCACGACTGAGTCTTAGGCAGCATACTCAATTGCGAATCGATTGCTTCAGCTTGTCTAAGTCCACTTGGTGGCTTTCTTCTTTTGCGATCGCAGCTTGTCGGCGTGCCTCAATGCTCTTTCGCAAGCTTGGCAGTTTGGTGGCCACAAACATTGCATCACGGCTGAATTGGTGCTTGATCGTCACGCCGTTTGAGTCAGCAGTCCATTGTACTGTGTGAATACCATCTGCATCGACTCGAAAGACGTCCGTCGGCTCCCGAAGCCAATGCGGAAGGGGATAGTGATGTGAGAAATCTCGGGGCTGGCCGAAGCGGAATGTATTGTCACGAGGGTCCGGCGCATAAGCGAGGTCATTGGCAAACAGAATCGCACACTCTTCAGAAACAATAGAAGCACAGTCCCAATCTAGCTGACCGCTATCGCTTCTTGTCCTTTCAAAATGGAAGGCATCTCCAGAAAGATAGAATGGAGAGAGCATATGAACCTCTCGACCGATTCGCATGATCGGATCCCATGTGTCGGGAAACTTCAGGAGCGATTTCAAGCTCAGGTTAAACCAATACAATGATGTGATGCGAGTCGATAACGCATGCATGGCTTGAGCACGCAATTCATCGGGGGTTGGCGATCGTCGTTGGCGAGCGGTCAGGCCAAAGCCACTCCCCCAGCCGTCGTGCGGACCTTGTGACCAATAAGCTACTGGCATTGGGCGGCTGAGTTCCCTCAACGATCGACACATATCTCCAATCGTTTCTAGCGGCGCTCCCCAAGTGATTCGCTTGCCGCCCCATCGGTCGTAGGCACGCCACGAGTCTGCGGCAGGAGCAACTACTCGATATGCATCGTAATGAGGGTAATCCGAAAGCCCGGCGTAGAATCGCCAGATACGTTCCTCGGAGTTGGTCACGCTCGTGGCAAGTCGACTCGTACGATATGGCAGCAGCTTATCGAAGACTTCTTGTGGAGCAACAGGCCGACCACCTCCGTATTGTGGCTCCCCAAGAAACTCGACTGCATGTATCTTGGGCAACCATTCCTCTGTGTCCCACGTTTCAAGCGGCCACATTCGATTGAATAGTTTCATCGGATAACGTTGATACCAATCCGCGTTGTCTGTGTAACCAGCAACATTTTGAATTTGCCCACAGTTCACATGCAATCGTGAAAGCAGTTTCAAGTAAGATTCGTCCTTTAGATTCTCACCGATCCATCCTCCACTGATATCAAACTGTTCTGATTTGATTCGCAAATGCTCCCACAAAGATCCGGAATCGGTTGTCAGTTCTAAAGCAGCATAGGTCAAAGGTAACGGTTCCTTGAACGACAACTTTACAATGCCTCGATCACCCGGAGGAATCTGCAAGTCCACAGCATGAGCCTCTTGAGAATAGAGCGTTTGAAATGTTGCTCCACTGCGAGGAAGCCAGAACCGTACGGATGTTATCCCTAGCGATTTTTCTGAGTTGTTAACAACGTGAGCGATCATTTGGCGAGGCTTGGACTCTGCTTCGTCAGCTAGAAATGTGATGGCGGAAACCCATTTCTGCGGCGAGTCGATTGAGATGCTGGTCTTCGATAAACCAACCCCTTCCACTTCACAGGTGTTTCCGATTCCCCAACGCGATGTCTTTCCATTCCAAGTCCAGACACTCAGTGAGTCTTCCGTGCCCTGGATCGCGGTACCAAGATCATGCCACGCCCAATCGCCTGACTCGAGGTGGTCACTTGGCGACTTCCCGTCAAATAAACGAGGCAGTGCAGAGCCCTTGACGAACAATTGAACCTTGGCAGCCAGATCCGGGTCTCGTGGTTTTCGGTATATCATGGAATCGGCCACTACATGCGGAGTAACGGTCACGCCACAGATTTCAGCTGAGAGCAGATTGCAGGACATGCCCGAAACAAGCAGAATACCAAAGGCATATCGGGACAGAAACCGTGCGAGATTATGCATGAAGCTCTTTCCTTGCTAACTATCAACATGGGATCGAAGTCGGGATCGGGCATCGTTATCGAAGTTCCAATGTTGGTTCTCGATGCCTTCCCTTCGGACGAGATGCAGCCAGTTTGGCGGGTTCAGTCGTCGAAGCCACTATCTTAAACAACATTGGGTACGTACGAATCGCTATCAAATATTTTGCGTATATGATGTTCTTCGCCGTAAACGGTGACGACATCGCCCACCTGCAGCACCGTATCCGCATTTGGAATGCCTGGTCGGTCTTTACCGTCCGACTTCACGGAAAGTATAACAACACCGTGATCCCAGGGTCGCGATTGGCGTAGCGGCTGATTGGCGATCTTCGAGTCGGCGAGGATCTCCATTTCAGAAACGACATAGCCATGCTGGATACGTAGAAGAAGCTCGTAATCCATGACCCGCACCAATCCGGTCCTTTCCAGCGTATGCTGAATCGCCCTGTCGATCGCCCGCTGCACCCAACTGACACGTGTGAGGTAGATCAGCAACCCAAGTCCGAGGATGAGGCCTGCAACAATAAGCAACGGTTGAAATCCACTGGAGTTCTGTACCATGGTAGCCACTAACGTCGCGGCGGCCGAGGTGATACCAATATTGCCGGCGAGAATGAGATCTCGAATGATGCGACGACGCACTGGGTGATTCACAACCAATTCGGCTTCACGGGTCGTAAAGCCAACGCCAAAGAATGCCGAGTAACTTTGAAAGCTGGCTGCATCCCAACTCAGTCCCGTCATCATCAATGCGGTAGAACCTGCGCGAACCGCCAACAATGAAACCATTGCGATAACCAACAGTGAGACAATTGCTACCATACGGATCCAGGTTTGTTCTTCTCCAATTTTCAGGTAAAGACGTCGCCCATCTGCTCCCCGTGGTGAGTAGAAGCAGGACGCTCGCCGTAATCAATCGAGGGATCCGGTAAACTTATGGCCCGAGATCGGCATGTCGACAGCGTAGAGTCCTGTGCGACAGGTGGCAAACAATGTTTTCATTCCTGGTCCACCAAAGGCGCAGTTTGCAGGATGCTCAGGCAGGGCGATTATCCCAAGCAGCTTTCCCGCGGGTGATACAATTTGGATGCCTAGATCTGTGGTCAAGTAGATGTTACCCTCGACATCGATCGACATTCCATCTCCGCCAGCATTATCTTTGGAAGAGGGTTGCTGAATTTGGAAGTGAACGCGTTTGTTCGTGATGACCCCCGGTGAATTCACGGTGTACGCATGCACTTCTTTTTGCATGGATGGACAAACATACAACACAGATTCGTCGGGGGACAAGATGATACCATTAGGTGCCACCAACTCCTGCTCGAGTCTGTGTACCTTTCCCGATTTAGATCGATAGTACACACCTTCTACCTTTTGCGGCCAAGGCTGCGGTGCATTGTACCTGGGATCGGTGAAGTAGATCCCTCCGGTCTTGTCGATGACCAAATCATTGCACGCGTTGTAACGGATCTCTTCAAATCGGTCCGTGACCGTCGATACATTCTTCGTTGCCACATCGATTGCGAGAACGGCGGGCTCCATTTTGGGCTCCTCTAAATTGCCCATTCGACATGCGAGCAGCTTTCCTTTTCCATCGATCATCAGCCCATTGCATTTGCCGCTTGGTTCTAGAAACGTTTCAAGATTGCCCTTGAGGTCGGTTCGCAAAATGCGGTTGTTCGGAATATCTGTGAAGTAAAGATACTTTCCATCGTAGGCGGGTCCTTCGGTGAAGACGAATCCATCGTGAATCTTTTTCACTTCTCCAATCCCAGGAAAACTCTGATTTCGCGTCTGGCCCGGTGTGATAGGTTGGTCCGCCCAAGATTCTACTTCGATCACAATGTCTTTCCCGTTTTTCACGGTCGCGGTTCGATTCTCGATTTCTCCACCGTTCGCATCCTTTTCAACGGTCTCCCAAGATCCGCGAGTAATCTTGAACTCAATGTTTTCGGCGTTTTCAAGTTCCACTACGACTTCGAACAAGGTGTCGGAGTTGCGATTCAATGCAATGGCATTGGGATTCCAATCGCCAAGTACAGTATTGTTACCCGACAAATAGAGCGTGTCTTTTTTTGCAACGGGTTGCGCAGTCTTGACCACAAACTTCTGCTTGACGGCGGCCGTTAACAAGCCGGCGGGAAGACAGGAAAACAGCAATACAGACAAAAGCGGAATATGCCACATGTTATTACGTTTATGAAAAGTGATTGGTGTAGACGCGTCTTGAATCGATGAAGGGTTATTTTACCATGGCAAGCGTTCGATGGATTCGGGCCAACGATCGTTCCTTGCCGAATAGCGTTAGGTAGTCGAATATCGTGAGTCCAGACATTTTTCCCGTTAAGGCTATTCGCAAACCTGCCATGAAGTTTCCGAGTTTGATCCCTTGGGCTTCGACAAAGGCCTTGAGAACTGGCTCAAAGTCAGCTTGAAGCGTGCTGGGTGCTTGCTCGATCACATCGCAAAATGATCGGATCGCTTGGCAGACCGCAGCGTCGCTCCTCAGCTTTTTCTCGAAGCCATCGTTATCGATCGCGAACGAATCGTCTGCGGTAAACAGCTCGTCAAACTGGAGCACATCCCCTGCGACTTTGATTCGGTCGCCAGCAGCAGCAACAATTCTTGAGAGCCAATCTGCACAATCGCACGGAGCTGGGGTAGCGACCCAACCTGCCTTTTGCAAATAAGGTAGGACCATCGCTACCTTCTTCTTTGAGTCCAGCTGGTTCATCCAGCGGGTTTGAAACGCAACGAGTTTCTGTGGATCAAACGAAGCAGGCCCTCGATTGACTCGTTCGAGCGAAAAGTGCTTGATCGCATCTTCGAGGGTGAAATGTTCTGTACTATCGTCTAACGACCAGCCCAGCAACAACAAGTAGTTGAGAATCGCGCCAGGCAGAAATCCTGTTTCACGATAAAAATCAACCACAACCGGATTGAAAGTCTCTGGAGAAGTCATCATCTTTGCGCGCTGCGCGACCGTCGCGCCCATCAGGTTTAGGGCAGCAAAGTCCTTTTGCTTGAGATATTTGTCTAGTTTTCGTTTGCTCAGCTTGGCCGTACCGCCGGGCTCGGCAACGAATGGCAAATGAGCATAGATCGGTAATGGATAACCTAACGATTGAGCGATAAAAATCTGTCGCGGAGTATTCGGCAGATGCTCGACAGCGCGAACCACATGGGTGATTTGAAAATCGAAGTCATCGACAACGCTGGCCAAATGATAGAGGCAAGTTCCATCGGCTCGCTGAATCACATGGTCTTGTTCATCGGTCCATTCAAAGGAGCAATCTCCACGAATGACGTCATGGAATTTGCACTGTCCCTCCCGAGGAATTTTAAGGCGTACGACAGCCTCCCGGCCCTGGGATTTGAAATGAGCGATTCGTTCGGGGGTATCTCCGATAAATGCACGGTCATAGATAAACGACTTACCGTTCGCTTCTGCCGCGGCTCGTTGGGCGGCTAGTTCTTCGGTGGTTGCAAAGTCAAAGTATGCATGTCCTGATTCCAAGAGCTTGGCAACGGCCGCTTGATAACGATCGAGGCGTTGCGATTGAAAGTAGGGAGCGAATGGGCCGTTCACATCGGGACCTTCGTCCCAATTCAATCCGAGCCATCGGAACCCGTCAAGAATGGGTTGAAGGGCCGCTTCAACGTTTCGATTCTGGTCCGTGTCGTCGATGCGAAGCAAGAACTGCCCGCCCGCTTGTTTTGCTAGCAAGTAATTGAAAAGTGCAGTTCGTACGCCTCCGATGTGAAGGTATCCGGTGGGGCTTGGGGCAAATCGAGTTCGAACGGTCATAAGAAAACGTGGTTGGATTGCAAGATTGGCATAGGGAACAAGGTCAAATATTTGTAAAGTGATACCAAAGGGATATCATTCGGACGAGTGCTTCTGCACGACGAGATGACACTATTTCAAACGGATTGTACAGTTATGGTACGCAAAGCTTGCGCTGCCCTGTGTTTGCTAGGGATCGGACTCTGTTTGGGAATTTTTGGACAGGAGCTGTTTTCCTTTTCTTCAGCGAACGCTCAGCCGCAAATTCCGGGAAGTACTCCGTTCGGAGCGCCGACAACTCCCGTGAGTCCGACGGCTCCGATTCCGAATGCGTTATCGCTGCAGCCGCCGATTGATCTTGGGCAAAGCGCTGCGAGCCTTGGACAGCCCACAGCGGGACAGTCGCCATTGTATCCTGCGGCAACGAATCCAAATGGAATCGATATGGGGGACGGGTTCATCGCCATGACGGCAGAGGAGGCTGTAAACGTCTCGGTTTACGAACGCGCCAATCGCAGCGTCGTCAATATCTCGACGACGACACTTCGACCAGAGAGTTTGTTCATCAGCACGGAAGTCGAAGGCAATGGAAGCGGGATTGTGTTAGACCAAAGCGGTCGCATCTTGACCAATCATCACGTGATCAAGGGATCCAAGAAAGTGACTGTCACGATCTTTAACGGAGATGCATACCCAGCCACCCTGGTTGGGCAAGACGCAGATAACGACATCGCTGTTTTGCAAATCAATGCACCGCAGAATGTGCTGTTTCCTGTACCGTGGGGGGATTCAAGCAATCTTCGGGTCGGCCAGCATGTTATTGCGATTGGGAACCCATTCGGTTTCGAGCGAACGATGACGACTGGAATCATTTCTAGTTTGAATCGTCAGTTGCCATCGAAAACAAAGCATCGATTTCATTCCTTGATTCAAGTCGATGCCGCGTTGAATCAAGGCAATTCGGGTGGGCCGCTTCTCAATTCGCGAGGTGAACTTATCGGCATGAATACAGCGATTGCGACTCGAAGCGGCGACAATGCAGGTATTGGGTTTTCCATCCCGATCAATACCATCAGGCGTGTCGTCGCACAATTGGTTGCCACAGGACGAGTCGTGCGGCCGACGATTGGTATTTTGCAAGTGTTTGAAACGGATCGAGGTCTGTTGGTAGTCAATGTCACTCCTGGCGGTCCAGCAGAACAAGCGGGTGTCCAGGGATCAAGGCTGACCCGACGCAAAAATCGAATTGGAGTCTTAGCCATCGAACAAGACGTAGTGGATCATAGCCAATCCGATTTGATTGTTGGAATCGATGGCAAGGTTGTGAAGCAATCCGACGACCTTTTGGGCGTTATCGAAGCCAAAAAGCCCGGTGATCAAGTCGTGCTGACAGTAGTGCGAAACAGTCAATCCCTTCAAATTCCAATCGTGCTCGGAGCTGCGGACTAAACTCTGTCCATAGGTCGACCCTCGAAGAATTTTTGTCAATCCGCTTGCGAGTCGACGGACATTGGTTCAGACTACGCGTCTTGACCTCGGGAACTGGTCTGCTTCCCTGGCGAGAAAACCGAATTATTTCGTTTAACCACATCCATTGAATGCACATGAGCACTTCCACCTTAGCGCCGATTCAATTGCTCCCCGCAAAGACTATCGACGGGAGGAAACCAAAACGAGAAGAGGTACCGGGCGGAGAAGTATTGTGTGCGTACTGCACAGCCAAGTGCTGCCGCTACTTTGCTATGCCGATCGATACTCCGACAACGAAAACCGACCTAGATTTCGTGAGGTGGTATTTGCTGCACGATCGGGCCACGGTGTTCATTGAAGATGAAACGTGGTATCTGCTCGTGCACACCGACTGCAAACATTTGCAATCGAATCATATGTGCGGGATCTACGAAACGCGCCCGCAAATTTGCCGCGATTACTCGACCGACAATTGCGAGTTTGATGAGGACGCGGTCTACGAAATGTATTTTGAAACAGCAGAGCAAGTAGCCGAATACATGGAAGCACGTTTCGAGTCCTCGGATCTCTCCGCCATTCGAAGCAAAGAGCCTGCTCTACTTCCCGTCTTGCAGTAGTCCGCTGTCTAGAAATCGTTCTACCGTACGACATTTCGGCTGTTGACGACATTTCGGCTGTTGAAACTGTCTTGACGCAATGACCGTAGTATCGCAGTAATCATCATTCCAGAGCAACAATCGAACCGTTGCTATCGCCGCATTGCACTAGCAAAGATCGAAAAAATCATGGCATTGATCGAACCACGGACTCTTAAGGGGTTTCGAGACTTTCTCCCGGCTCAGATGATTCCTCGGGAGAAGCTCATGGAGACTGCTCGCACGGTTTATCGACGATACGGCTTTGTTCCTATCGATACTCCGGCACTTGAATTGCTGGAAGTGTTGACTGGAAAAGGTTCGGAGGAAACCGACCGGCAGATGTACCACTTCACCGACTCCGGTGGCCGCGAGGTGGGGATGCGATTTGACTTGACCGTTCCATTTGCGCGGTTTGCGGCCCAGCATATCCATGAATTAGGTACGCCATTCAAGCGGTATCACATTGCACCTGTCTGGCGGGGGGAGACACCGCAGGCTGGCAGATTTCGAGAGTTTGTTCAATGCGACTTTGATACGATCGGGACCACTGGAGTTGTATCGGATATAGAAACAGCGCTGGTGATCCATGAGTTGCTTCAAGCGATTGGGATCGATCAGTTCCAGATTCGAATCAACAACCGTCAGGTGTTGACTGCTTTTCTGAAGGCGCAAGGACTCGAAAACTCATCGACAGCGGTGCTTCGTGCGTTAGATAAATTTGAAAAGGTGGGCGGCGAGCAAGTCAAGAAAGAGCTCGAGAGCGCGGGATTGAATACTCAGCAAGCGGATGGTGTTCTCGCGTTGGCTGCGATGCATGGGTCGAATGATGAATTGCTTTCCCAACTCGCAACGATGGTGACAGGGAACGAGACAGGAGAGCAAGGTGTGCAAAGACTTCGAGACTTAACAGGCGCATTGCGGGCTGCGGGAGTGCCGGAGTCGCGTTATCGCATTGATGTTTCTATTGCTAGGGGGTTGGATTACTACACTGGAGTGGTGTTTGAAACGACACTGGGAGAATTGCCATCGATAGGTAGTATTTGCAGTGGAGGGCGATACGATAATCTTGCGGGGTTGTATACCAAGCAATACTTGCCAGGCATTGGAGCATCGTTGGGATTAGATAGGTTGCTTGCTGCCTTGGAGCAATTAGGGCGCATTCCGAAGCAGCCCAGGTCCGCGGACGTTTTTATAGCGTTGTTTGATCCGACGGGCATCAATGACTACTTTCGACTGGCTTCCATAGTGCGAGCTGCTGGATGGTCCGCGGAGGTGTTTCCTGAAAGCAAAAAGCTAGCTCAGCAGTTAAAGTATGCTGATCAGCGAGGCTTTCGCGTGGCATTGATCGCTGGTTCGGAGGAGCTTGCAAAGGGAACAGTGCAGATCAAGGACTTGATGAACAAGATTAGTACAGAAGTCGAATGGCGCGAGGATCCCGAGCGACTCAGTCAGGCGCTTCGAACGATGATGCGATTGGGTGAAGATACTCTGTTGGCCTAGAATCGGTTGGCTCGATTGGGCCCCCATGGCAGGTTGTTCTAAGTTAGAGTTGGGCTTTCTGTATACCATGGGAACATCAAGGCCCCTTAAGGTTGCCGAATGGCAAATCCTTTCTGATACCAGGTTGTTTGAACATTCGTTATGGATGTTCCGTTGAATTCACTTATCAGTCATCGAGAAGGGATGGGTAAGAAAAAGAGGGTTCCGATCGGAAAAGAGTCCGTCGGACATTCCGTAAAAAAATGCGATGATTTTCTCTTAGAATGGAAAGGAAGCCAACATCGCGGTTGCTCTTGGTCAGGACTCTTTTATATTTGACAGTAGCGGCGAAGGAACAAAGCATTAGGGCATATGGCATACCCATTCGACTTTTTGGGTTGGAGGTTGGGGTGGCAAAATTGAGTGTGGCAGGTGTTGCTGCCGAAGATGTATTGAATTGTCTGCCTGAGGGTGTAGCGATGATCGGTTCCGATCTCACTATCCTTTGGTCAAATGATTATTTTCAACTTTGGGCCGGGGGCGTTAGTCGAATCGGCGAGAACTTTTATTCCGCCTTGTCGAATCCCGAGATACTTGGGACGGAAGGTTGCCCACTCCAAACCTGTTTCATGAGTGGAATCCAGGCGTCGACAACTCTGCAAACGGCATCCGGTAGTTATTATCACCTCCATGCTGCACCGTTGAAGAATTCCTTAGACTCAGATGGAACGATTGCAAGATTGGTTGTTACATTGAGCGATGTAACTGAGGAGATTCTTCAGGAGCAGAAGCTTGCAGCGATCCATCAAGCTGGAGCGCGATTAACCGATTTGAAGCCGGACGAAATATTTTTGATGGATGTCGATCAACGCATTGATCTTTTGAAGGAGAATATTCGACATTACACGGAAGATTTGCTCAACGTCGAGGTGATCGAAATTCGCTTGCTTGAGCAATCGACCGGTGACCTTATTCCTCTGCTTTCTGTCGGTATCGATCAGGTGGCAGCGGATAGACGATTGATGGCGAGTCCACAGGGAAATGGGGTAACTGGTTATGTCGCCGCCAGTGGGCTCAGTTACCTTTGTCGAGACGCAACCAAAGATCCGATGTATTTGGAGGCCTTTAAGGGCGCGAGAAGTTCTCTAACAGTTCCGATACTTTTGCATGATGCAGTGATTGGGACGATCAATGTAGAGAGCCCAAAACTGGGGTCGTTTACTCCATCAGACCAACAGTTCTTGGAGATTTTTGCGAGGGATGTAGCCGTTGCACTGAACACATTGGAGTTGTTGGTCGCGCAGCGAAACGATGCGGCACATCAGAGTTTTGAGGCGATTCATGCGGCGATTGCTTTGCCGATTGATGCGCTTTTGCTCGATGCAGTCCATCTGATGGAAAAGTACATTGGTCATGATCCAGAAACGGTTGCGCGATTGAGGAGTGTTCTGTCCAAAGCGCGGTCGGTACGAAAGTCTATTCAGTCCATTGGGCAATCGATGGCTCCTGCGGATGTTAGCCAGTCGGGCTCACAAGTCGAAGGTGGCGGAAAGCTGCTGGGTACGAGGATTCTTGTCGTGGATGCTGATGAGGAGTTACTTCTTCAAGCTCACGCATTATTGGAGCGTTATGGTTGTGTGGTAGAGACGGCACATTGCGGTGACGAAGCCGTCGCTATGGTAAAGACGAGTATTGATGAACCCTATCAAATCATCATCTCAGATATTCGTTTACCAGATTACTCTGGCTACCAATTGATGTTGCGGCTTCAAAAGTTGTTTACGCATGTTCCGATGGCCTTGATGACGGGCTTTGGGTATGATCCGGGGCATTCAATCGTAAAGGCAAGGCAAGCTGGGCTTCATCCGAAAGCGATCTTGTACAAGCCGTTTCGCTTGGAGCAGTTGCTTTCGGTGACCGAAACTTTGCTTAACTACAAGCCATCGGAAGAACAACCTGTGCACACCGAACCAAGCGAATAAGTAAGCACTACATTTTTCGCTCGGAGTTGATTCCAGCACGAATGGACAAGATTGCCTTACCCGTTTTTATTCTATTGGCCACAATTGGTCACTGTGGACTAGTCGTCTGGGCATACAACTCGATTAACGCAACGGGCCTACGCCGTACAACGATCAAGCGGATTGAAAAACTCATTCTTCTGATAGGAGTATTGTTGCCAACTTGTGCAATAGCAGCAGAACTTTACTCTCGAGAGGCAGGTTCGGCCTTTACTTTCGAGAATCTTAGATTTCTCAACAAGATCTTTTTGGTTGTTTTGTGTCTGTTTGCGGTGGTGGCGACTCCTTTCTGGATTGAGTCTCGGCCGATTTTCTCTCAGTCAAAAGATCTAAGCCAGCACCTAGTTTCTCATCTCTGGAAACCCAAAGAAAAGGGATCTTGTTTTCGTGGCAGGAAGTTCTCAGCCATGGGGAGATTGCCGTTCAATGAAATTGGCTGGATGGAGGTTAATCAGAAGAAGCTCCTCTTAGATAATTTCCCCAAGGCGCTTCATGGTCTCACGATCGCGCATATTTCCGACGTTCACCTGACTGGTCAGATGGAACCGCTATTTTATCGTCAGGCATTTGAGTGGTTGCAGCAACTTCAACCAGATATGTTTGTTTTGAGTGGCGACATAGTGGACTACGATCGGTGCGTTGATGACATAGACGTCGTCTTCGACGGATTGCATGCCCCTCTCGGGAAGTACTTTGTCCTCGGAAATCATGATCGAAGGTTACGCGACCCTATTCAGGTCAGCAATAGGCTGATCCAGTTGGGATGGCATGATGCAGGTAAGTGCCACGCATCTTTTCTCCATAACGGGATGAAAGTCCGTGTGGTAGGAAACGAGCTACCATGGTTTCACCGATATGAAACAGAATCCCATTCCGACGATGTTTTCAGTTGGACTTTAGGTATTGCTCATTCTCCAGATCAATTGGCGTGGGGTGTGAAGACCGGGTGCGGGTTGCTGCTTTGCGGACATACGCATGGCGGCCAGATCCGTTTTCCTGGGATCGGGCCAATCGTCGCTCCTAGCTGGCACGGTACTCGCTATGCATCTGGAGTTTTCGAACGCAATGGAACGCTCATGCATGTCAGTCGGGGAATGTCGGGAGTGCACCCTTACAGGTGGGGCTGTCCTCCGGAAGTTAGCTTTCTGCATTTGACGGATCGGACCAACTAAAGTTTCAGTTTGACATCTGCGCATTCCATCCAATTGCGACAGGGGTACGAAAGGGGATCTAGATGTGTCGATCCCGCATTTTTTTCCTCGAAATGGGAAATAATGGTATCTTTGGCGAGGAGAATCCGCAAAAATTGGAGATTGACTGAAGTCGTCATCGATCCTATCGCGATACCGAGGTGTTGCGCTAGGTTTTGACTGTTTGGATAGGCACTGAAATGAAGAACCAGAGTTGGATAATTTCAACCTCCGATCTCTTGGAAGGCACAACGCTAAATTTCGATTTGCTCGACGCGAACGGAAATGTGCTTCACAAAGCTGGCGTACCGATCGGACAGAGGCTAAAGGATCGTCTCGTTGCGGACGGAATTACTTCCGTGACAATTCAGGGGACGTCGGAGGTTTCGCCCGGCAATGTAGCCTCAGTTCTCCTAGATTCCTTCGACCCTGCATTGATCGAAGCGCTAAATCAATCTATTTCGGCAGCATCCGCCGCAGTCTCGGCGGCGATACCAAGTCTGGCTGCAGGTGAACGAATCGACTCGGAGCCACTTGTCGCGGGCGTTGAGTCCTTCATGAATTCTGCCGCGAAAGACGTCGCAGCTGCCTTGTCCGTATTGTCTGTTCATCAGACGAAAGAAGATGCGATAAAACAGGAAATGATTGCAGAAAGATCTGCAAAGTTATCGCTACTGGGAGTTATTACTGCCATTGCTCAAGGTCAAAAAGAATCCTTTGTAAGCGAGATAGGACTGGCAGGCCTCCTTCAAGATTGCAGTTTGTTCTTACAACCCTCGCTAATAAACCGAAGTCCTACCTCACCTTTGTCTGGGACCGAACTCGATTTTTATCGCAATCATTCGCTCAAATCGTCGGAACTACTTGCTAATTTAATGAACATACCGCCAACGGTACGTGAAGTGATCGAACAAGTTCATGAGCAAGCGAATGGTACTGGATTCCCGCGCGGGCTTCAGATCAAGGATTGCCATTACCAAGCAACCATACTGAACGTTGCGGATGCGTATCTTACCCTAACGGACTCCAGTGGGCATCATAATTTTGTTCAGTCTGACGCATTGCTTTATCTTGTCAGCCAAGCGACGAAGGGAGTGTTTTGCGCCAGGACCATCCAATCGATGATGAGAGCAATGTCAGTCTATCCTGTTGGCACCGTCGTCGAAATGGATGACTCCTCCAAAGCCGTCGTCGTCCGAAGCAACACCGAAAGTCCGATGAAACCCGTGGTTCGAACGCTGAATACAGCAAGCCAAAAAATTGACCTGACCAAATCAAACCGTTCGATAGTTGGCCCGTATGCGAATCCTACTACCGGTCGTCAACGGTTGCCTCGGTCGGATATGACGACGGTTTTTTGGCGGCTCGATGCAATTGAAGAAGCAGAAGGTTAGTTCATCGTTGATCTACTGCGGCTGATGACCGATGAGAATGCATCCCTCGAGAAGCACGAAACAAAGTGGCTTTCGATCAAAAGTTTGAAGTTCTACTTCAGATACAGTATAAAGTGCGCAGGCTATCGCAAGCCGCAATGCTTGCAAACCTAAGATTATCATGATCGCCTCAAGCGGGACAGGCTAACATGCCGTTTAAGGGGTAGGTTCTTTACTTCCCGAAATGAACTTCGGAACGACCATTTATGACGCAAATCGATTATTCCATGGGACAAGAATTCGCAACCCCAACGATCGCTAACGAAATCGATGCTGAGGCACTTTATGAAAAGTGCATGGCACTGGCACGCAATATGTGGTGGAGTTGGCAACATGAAGTGACGAATCTGTTTAGGGACATTGATCCCATTCGTTGGAGGCAGCTCGATCATAACCCCATAGCACTTTTACGAGAGTTTACTCCGGAGCGATTAGCCGTTCGTGCGAGTGAAATGGTGCTTCACAGCCGAGTGAATTATGCGTTTCGCAGATTGCAGGAATATCTTGAGAATAAGAACACCTGGGCTCAAACGAATGCTGGCGTTCTCGGAGGCAAACCGGTCGCCTATTTTTCGGCTGAGTTTGGATTGCACGAATCGTTACCCGTCTACTCCGGCGGTTTGGGAGTGCTTTCGGGTGACCACGTCAAAAGCGCGAGTGGACTTGGGGTACCGCTCGTAGGCATTGGGCTCTACTACTCCCATGGATATTTCAAGCAGCATTTGTCGTCTGATGGCTATCAAAGAGAAGAATATTACGAAACCAAGGTTGAGGACCTGCCATTAGAACCAGCGACGCTACCGGATGGGACTCCGCTGATGGTGTCGATCGATACCCGCAACGGGCGTCTATTGGCCAAGGTTTGGAAAGTGAACGTTGGACGTGTCCAATTGTATTTGTTGGATTGCAATGTCGAAGGAAATCGGCCTGAGGATCGAGAGCTAACGAGTCGGCTCTACGGTGGCGATGAGCGAACACGCATTAGGCAAGAACTTGTGATCGGAATTGGTGGCGTTAAAGCCCTCCGGGCTTTAGGCATTACGCCAGGTGTTTATCATTTGAATGAAGGCCACAGCGGATTTGCTCCATTGGAAGTGGTTCGAGAGCGAATGGTTGACGATGGGCTGTCGTTTGAGGATGCTTGCAGGGAAGTCGCGGAGATGACGGCCTTCACGACCCACACTCCTGTTCCCGCGGGACATGATCGGTTCGATGGAGGGCTTATCGAAGAGCACTTGGGCCCGTTGCGAGATGCACTGGGGCTGAGCGTAGAGCAACTAATGGGACTCGGCAGAGTTGATTGCCATGACCATAACGAGTCGTTTTGCATGACGGTTATCGGGCTCCGCATGTCTCGATGCGCGAATGCGGTAAGCCAATTGCACGGCCACATCTCGCGAAGAATGTGGAATTCGCTTTGGGCGTCGCGTGAAGAAAGAAACATACCGATCGGGCATATCACCAACGGCGTTCACGTCGAGAGTTGGTTAGCTGGCCAGATGCAACAGTTGTACGATCGACACTTTCCAGCCAATTGGAAATCGCAAATGGGTGAGCCGGATGTATGGCAGAACATACATTCTGTCGATCCAGGCGAGCTCTGGGAAACGCACAATGCTCTGAAAAACTTGCTTTTGTCGTTCGTCCGCCGCCGAGTCTCACGTCAATGCCGACGAAGAGGTGAAAGCGATGAAGTGGTGGAGTCTGCTCGAAACATTTTGAGCCCGAATATTCTCACGATCGGGTTCGGTCGTCGTTTCGCTACCTACAAGCGTGCTAACCTGCTGTTCAATGACATCGATCGAATAAGCCGTCTGCTAGATAGTACCGAACGTCCAGTACAAGTTATTTTCGCCGGCAAGGCTCACCCGAAAGATGAGCCTGGGAAAAGGTTCATTCAAGAGATTGCCAATTTGCGAAATGACTCTCGATTCGGTGGTCGGGTTGTTTTCATCGAAGACTATGACATCAACGTCTGTAGGCATTTGATCCAAGGTGTTGACGTTTGGCTCAATAATCCTCGACGTCCCTTGGAAGCATCCGGAACGAGCGGTCAGAAAACCGTTCTGAACGGTGGTCTCAACTGCAGTATTCTGGACGGTTGGTGGGCGGAAGCTTACGACGGGTCCAACGGGTTCGCCATCGGCAAAGGTACTAGCCATGCAGATGATCGAATAACCGACAAACGAGATGCTGAGTATCTGTATCAAACCATCGAAGAGTCCGTGATACCAATATTCTACAACCGCGACAGAGACGGTGTTCCACGCCAGTGGATCAAGCGAATGATGAACAGCATCAGTACTCTAGCTTGGCGATTTAGTAGCCACCGCATGGTGATGGACTACGCGCGACAAGTGTATGTCCCGGCCGCCGGTGGACTCAGTTGCGAAATGAAGAAGAGCTAGCTCTTCTTTGATCTAGGCATTTACTTTGCGTAGGTATCGCACTTTGACACCTACGCTAACACCGTTATGTCTTGGCTCACGGATGAATCGAAGGGTCGGTGCCGATCGTTCCGATTAAGTCACTCAAGTAATCTTTGCTTTGGCATCGAGCAAGCTCTGCCTTTGCTCTTCCCAGTCGATGGAGCAGCCCGAGTCGTTCGATCACGGAGTTGTAGTTTGCTCTGCCGCAATACTCGGTTAAATAGTGGATATGGCGTGACCATAACGAACAATCCACTTTCTGCTTGGCTACCAATCGCTGTTGATACCAACTGCTTTGGAGTAGAGAGTCTCGGGTAAAGATCGAGCGGAACTCGGGTGAGTCTACCGTGAATCCATTCCATGTTCCATCCACCATCATCTTCAACACCGCTTGCAGAGGTGGACAAGCGATCTCATAGCTTCCGTCCTGCATGTAAACCTCTGCAACCTTCTTTTGCGATTCAGCAATGAACAAGACGCCGTCAACAAATGACTCTAAGTCTTGTTTTTCGGGGCATAAAATCGATTCGTCGAATACTTTTCGTGGGTTGTCAAATACACGACCGAAATAACGTCGCACGAATCTTTCCGTGATTCGGTATCCCAGTCGACTTGCGGGGACTAGCACTCCGTTGTGCATAAAGTCGTCGAGTTTCTGCAACATGCCCTCGCGCAGCATCTCCAATGGGTCGCGTTCCTCGGGTCGCAATCGGCACCAGATTTCAGGAACAAACATGCTGATGTCATGGCCTACTTCCACGTCGGGACCGATATGTCCAGCGGCGGTGCTAAATCCACCCAAACCGGTCAAAATCATGCTTGCGATCGTGGCGTTTAGGTCGTAACACATATTGAGTGCGTTGAAGGGACCTTTTGTGAGCGCCCCCTCGCTGCCAGCACCTGTCGTAGATGGCGATTTACCAGTGAAGGAACAAACGTAGTCCATCAAGAGTTCTGGCAACTCTTGATAGTGGATCGGATTAAAAACAGCCAGAGGCCGAATCTTGGCGGCTAGGTCGGGCGGATTGTTTCTTCGACCCGACAAAATCGCATTGACCGGTAGAGGAATCGCTTGATCGCTCTTCGTCGCTCGGAACAACTGAATACCCCGATAGGCAACATAGCGATCGAATGGATCCTTCAAATCAGGTCGATCCTGCAAATAGCGAGTGTTTTTGGATGGGGATCCATCCACGATTCGTGGATGAGCCGACGAGACTATATGCGAAGAATCTGGATTATCTACAAAATGTTTTAATCGAGCCTGCATAGGTGCAGTGTATTGTTCAAAGTCGATAATGTTGGCGATATCGCGTCGAATGAAATCTTTCGATAGCGGTTCATAGTTGCAAAAAAAGTTGCCAACATCCGACATGTCGAGTTCTGTCTGCTTATCCAACCCTCGGTGCACAGCATCGTCTGGACGTTGGAAAAGTCTATACTCGCAGTTCGCGATAAATTTGAAGCTCAGTTCGCTTCTTCTTTCATCGAACGGATGAAGACCGCTCAAGAATCGGTGCGGAACAACGACACTCGCAGTAATATCATCTTCCAGCTGCACTTTAACGGCTGCGGCAAAGTCCTGCCGAAGTTTGTACATTCGCCATCGTCCTTGGCGATCCAATCCAACTCGGAGATACATCCCGACTAGTTTTCGGTTGCCGTATTTGAGTTCATGACCATTGTCTCCGTTGACCACATCGACGCCGAAATGCTCTCGCCAGCTCCCGTTCCATTCGGGTTTGCAGAAACGTTTGATGATGAATGCCATCGCGTAGAGATGACTCGGGATCGTCTTGAGCCATGTGTTGTAATCGTCCGTATACTCCTGAGACGGTGTTAGAAGCTTGATTACGCTACCCAAGGTTCGCTGTGGATCGAGCACTTTTCGGCTTTCGCGATGATTGTAATCCGGACGCTCCTTCGACTCGGGTTTCCAACGATCCGAGTAATCCCGATCGAATATCGCTTGAAGTTGATTGAAGTCATCTTCGACATCCGCCACAAAGATTGGACCACCAAGCATGTAGTCACGAAGGGATTTGCTAATCTCACTCTTTCCACCACCACTCACCGTGCACGGTTTGTGGCACACCGTACCTTCTCCTGACACGCCGACCAATCGCCAAGAAGGGGCGCATGGATGCTTTTCCATCATCACCTTGTAGCCGCTCGGAGACATGTAAACACTGTTCTGCTCCAACGGAATCGACTGCTCCACGCCATCTTTGGTCCATCGAACCGTTCGATCAAACAAAGAGGCTCGTGCATTCTCCGATACGTATTTCAATTGAGGATGCACTCGATCAATACCAAACCCCTCGGGCTTAAACTCGATGAAGGCTCCGTAATCTGATTCCAAGTCCTGGTAGTTTCTGCCGTTATATCTACGTGAATTCCATTGAAAGTCTTCACCCAAGCTGTGCGCAATG
>Ga0207937_1000219_pt1 | contig 20744 bp, 13 predicted proteins | sample LakMenEpi04Sep11_FD_150668 | JGI IMG/M metagenome (GOLD analysis project Ga0207937, IMG submission 150668) | Freshwater microbial communities from Lake Mendota, WI - 04SEP2011 deep hole epilimnion (SPAdes) | ecosystem: Environmental > Aquatic > Freshwater > Lentic | place: Lake Mendota, Madison...
GAGAGCATTCCCGCTCTTGTCCTTTCGTTTCGGACAAATCATGAGCCAACGACGAGCGACTTCGCGATCGTCCCAAGTGTCGACGACATCGGGTCTGGATCGCAGAACCAAGTGGATGTGATTGGACATGACGGCTAGTGTGATTAGATCTATTGAAAACGCAGCCGCTTGGACTTTGAGTTGGTCTTCGACCCAGTTTTTCCGATGATCGAAGTTCTTTTGGGTGAATGGGTCATCGCCGAGCAGGAAGCAACGGCGGCAAACTCTTGCGCAAAGATGAAGGACCGCGACTTCGCGTGGATTGAAGATTTCGGCTCGAATGATGCGTGCCATGGCAAGTCTCCTGGGCAAAGGAACTGGTAACCAATCCATCAACTGACATACGTATTTGAGCAGATTCCAACCCGCCAAACATCCCCTCCAATGGCGGGTGAAACAACAAAAAGCTGTGTCCCTAACCGCCCTAACCGCCCTGTCCCGGAACTCAAAATGCAACGATTACATTACTTGATCGGAAGTTGAAAAGCCAACTCAAAGTGTTCGGAACCATGTTCGAACGGCTCCCGATCCATGCTTCGAAGCATGGCTGGAAAACGCTGCCGACGAAACGACAAGTGGTCCAGCATTCTTCAACTTGTGGCCCCTGATGGAAATCCAGTTCTCATCGATCAGCATGTTTCCAAGCCCCCAAAGCAGTAGAGCTCGATTCGACGCTCGCGTTGTCGAGCACTCGAGGTTTTCGATTTCGACGCAATCAAAGGTTACAATCGCTACTTATCCCGTGTTCCCCGCCGGAGATCGAATGCTTTATAATCGGGACTACAAGGTGGAAACATATCTCCTACCTCCGCCTTGAGAACCCAAGTCTGACCGCACTCTCCTTTCAACCATTCATGTCAAACGATTCCGATAATGTTGATTCAATCGATGCTGGACTGAAGAGTCAACAGTCTCAGCTTACACCGAAGCGTGTTGCTAGTATCGATGCCTATCGTGGTCTTGTGATGTTCTTGATGTTGGCCGAAATCCTCCATCTCGACAAACTACGAAACGTGTTCGACGGGGATAACTGGATGGGAACGATGGCGGGTTGGATTCAGTTTAATACAACGCATGTCGCATGGACCGGTTGTTCGCTTCACGACATGATCCAACCTAGCTTTACTTTCTTGGTTGGTGCAGCGATGGCATTTTCGATTGTTTCTCGACAGTCCAAAGGGCAATCCTGGTCTTTATTGCTTCGCCATGCGTTGGGACGAAGTGTGATTCTCATCGTGCTTGGTATCTTTCTTCGCAGTTTGGGAAAGCCATCGACGAACTTCACCTTTGACGACACATTGACTCAGATCGGTCTGGGTTATTGGATTCTATTCCTTTTGTCATGTTTAACTGTTCGAGGGTTATCCGTATCTCTGACTATCGTCTTGGTGGGATATTGGGTTTGCTTTGTTCTCTATCCTGCCCCGGCGCCTGATTTCCCCTACGCCCAGTACGGGGTTCCGGTCGATTGGCCCGAACACTGGAAAGATGGCCTCGCGACGCACTTCAATAAAAACTCTAATTTGGCCTGGGCTTTCGATCGTTGGTGGATGAATCTATTTCCTCGGGAAAAGCCATTCGAGTATTCGGGGGGTGGATATGCGACCTTGAGCTTTATACCTACGCTTGGAACCATGATTCTCGGATTGATCGCTGGACGATTGCTTCTATCTGGCGTTGACTGGGGACGCAAGTTCGGAGCTCTAGTCGCGGTGGGGGCAGTGTGTTTGACCGTGTCCTACTTGGTAGACATCTTAGGGGTTTGCCCAATTGTCAAACGAATTTGGACGCCATCGTGGACCTTGTGGAGTGGAGGGATCTGCTTTCTTTGGTTAGCCGGTCTAAGTTTAGTTTGCGATCAATTCAAATTTACGATTTGGGCTTTCCCTTTTACGGTTATCGGTGCAAACTCGATTGTGGCGTATGTTATGTCATGGACGATGGAGAAGTCGACCCACGCAGCGTTAATACGTCACTTTGGAAGCTGGATCGAGTGGCTCTCGGAACAGATAATTGGCATCCTGCAGATCGATGCCGCTAAATCAGGTCTCATTGCTTCATTTCTGATCGGAATTGCAACATTGAAGATATTTTGGCTAATCCTTTTCTGGCTTTATCGAAACCGAATCTTCGTACGTATCTAATCAGCAGTGAGCCGAATGTTAATCCGACAGGATGCACCACACTTTGTTCCGATGTATGAGAAGATGTTACAGCATGTTGCCTCCCGTTGAAAAACCAACCAGCCGCATAAACGCTCCGCAAGGACCGAAGCAACTCCATCGCTTGAGCAAAGAGCAGCTTCTGGATCAACTCGCTTGCTCGCCATGTGCGAACCGAGAACTTCCTACGAACCTGACGCTAGAAGAGTACCTTCGCGGTGTTGCAACTGAAAGGATATCGGCTAGGTCGTAGTGCCCCCCGACATGCTGCGTGCATTTGTCCTGTCTACTTTTCTGCTTGTTCGGAAGTAGCTTTGGAGCTTGCGGCTACTTGGTAACAGCTCGCAACGATGTTCCTTCGGCTGCGACGCTCCGTAGGATGACTCTAAGCGAAAATTTCGTTCACGACCCGACCGGCTACATCGGTTAAGCGAAAATCGCGACCGCCGTAGCTATAAGTCAGTTTCTCGTGATCGATTCCTAGCAAATGCAAAAGCGTTGCGTGAAAGTCATGCACATGAACCCGATCTTGCTGAGAATAGAATCCATATTCGTCTGTGGCACCGTAGGATACTCCTTTTTTGACTCCGCCGCCTGCAAGCCAATACGTAAACGCATGGGGATTGTGGTCGCGACCATTCTTTCCTTGCGCAGTGGGCGTCCGACCAAATTCGGCACCCCAAATAACGAGCGTCTCTTCGAGCAAGCCTCGTGCCTTCAAGTCCTTTAGCAGCCCAGCAATTGGGCGATCGACTTCAGCCGCCAACTCCGTGTGCTTCTCCTTTAATGCATCATGTTGATCCCAATAGCTGTGACTTACCTGAACAAAGCGAACGCCCGCTTCGCTCAATCGTCTTGCCAGCAAACACTGACGGCCAAAGTTCTCGGTATTGGGTGTATCGATTCCATACAGTTTCATTGTCGCTTCCGTCTCACCACTTAAATCCATAACGCCTGGTGTTTCGGTCTGCATGCGAAAGGCAAGTTCCATCGATTGAATTCTCGCCTCTAGACTGGAATCTGCCCCAACTCGTTCGAGCTGTTGCTGATTCCATTGCTGAGCCAAATCAAGTTGTGCCCGAACCTCGTTTTGCGAAAGAGTTGCATTAACTAGATTGCTGATTTTTGCAGTCTTCATCGATTCGCGGCTTTTACCGATTCGCGTCGCTTGATGTTGCGCGGGCAAGAATGCGGAACCAAAGTTTTGAACTCCGCCGTGCCCGAGCGTTGGGTTGATCGTAATGAAGCTTGGCAAGTTTTCATTTTCGCTTCCCAAACCATAACTGACCCAGGCTCCCATGCTCGGCCGAACAAATGTGTCGCTGCCCGTATGAACTTTAAGCAGAGCGCCACCGTGGGCTTCATTCGATCCATGCATCGATTTGAGAAACGTGATGTCATCTGCGCAAGCACCCACCTCCGGAAACAGGTCGCTCACCCAAGCACCGGATTCGCCATACTGTTTAAATTTCCACGGACTTGCCAGCAAATTGCCGGTTTGGGAAAACTGCACTCTCGGTTTGTCAAATGGCAGCGGCTTCCCGTCGTCGGCCATCAATTTGGGTTTGTAGTCAAAGGTGTCAACATGCGATGGACCGCCATGCATAAAAAGAAAGATGACACGTTTGGCGCGAGCAGGGAAATGCAAACCCTCGATCGTTTTGGCTTGCAGCAATTGTTGTTCGAGAAACGATGCAAGGAACAACCCGCCAAAACCGTTTCCAGCGTTCTGCAACATCTGTCTGCGTGAAATTTTATTCAACATAAAAAAACTCGTTGGTTAGTAGCAGCGAGCGGCACACGCGGATCCATTGTTCAACGGACGAGTTCATGCGCGATAGACTCGGCGTTTGACTATCGGACCCTGGTGCGGTTGATGCAGGAATCGAACCTTTGGCCAAAAACTGTGCAAGCGAGTTGCACTCGGATTGCGTCGGAAGGCGTCCTAGCAAGGATTTGGTAGCAATCGAAAATCTTTCGGCATCGTTTTGAGTCGTCGCATGCAATTTGGATGCAAACTGCTTTCCGATCTCCAGTGGCAACGGATTATTCATCAGGAACAACGCTTGGTGTGGAACGATGGTATTGGATCTGCGGTCCACGGAGACGCCCGGTTCAACGTAGTCAAAGGTCGTCAAATAATCCGACATTGCCGCTCGATTTACATCGAGGTAGATGGTTCGTCGCATGTTGCCGATGCTTTGCGCACCCTCAATATGTGGGTTGGTAGGAACAGACATGTTCTGCGATTCCCCGCCGAGGTTAAGACTGAGCAAGTCACCGATCGATAGTAACGAGTCTCGCAAAACCTCAGCTTCCATTCGGTGTTTGTTTTGCCTCCAAAGCCATTTATTGTCAGGATCCGTGGCTTCCGCTATCGGGTCCCGATAGGAGCTCAATCGATAGACGGCAGATAAAACGATTTCGCGATGAAGCCACTTGAGAGACCAATCGTGAGCGACGAAATCATTGGCCAACGAATCCAGCAATTCGGGATGGGACGGTAGCTCGCCGCGAAATCCAAAATTGGAAGCTGTGGAAACCAATCCTTGGCCAAAGTGACCTTGCCAAATGCGATTCACAATCACGCGTGCAGTCAAGGGGTTCGAATTGTCTGAAATCCAATTTGCGAGTTCCAATCGCCCAGAAAAGCCATCGGGAATCTTCAAATCGGGAACATCTGCCCCTTCGCGAAAGACTCTAGGAACGGTTCTAGCCAATGGTGCCCCTGCCGTCTGCAAATGATTTCCGCGAACGTTGACAGCCACCAATCGAACCTCCCCCTCTTGGACGGCCATCGCGCGAGCCGCAATCGGCTTGGCTTTCTCCATATCCACAACTTTGGTCTTGAGAGCCGAAAAACTCACTTTCTCCGAGTCCGTGAGCGTTTCCTCAAACTTATCCGGCGCAAGAAAGGACTCACCTGCGTCGAAAAGCTGCTTGTAGATTTTCAGCGTCTCTTTCGATTGAATCTTCCCCTCCGTCGTTCTCGTTGCATCGAGAATTTCCACGAAGGCTTGGTTAAGGAGCACGCCGTAAAGAACAATCAGTTCCAGCTTCGTTTTTGGAGCTGGAAAAGCGATAACTCTTGAGTTCCATGCCTTTGATTTGGCCTCGTCCGTCGCAAGCTCACGCCACAGAGTATCCGCTTCGCTGGCAAAAGACTCAGGCGGAGCGGCTTTGAGTTTCCGCCAAAGAGCGAAAACATCATCGTCCTTCTTTGTCGATGAATCACTCTGCAGAATCGTCAGCCACTTGCCGATCGATGCATTGCTCTCAGAGAATTCCGGATTGGAAGCGACTTCGGAATCTTGTAGGTGCATGGCTGCCAACAGCAGATGCAATTGCTTCGTAAACGAGCGTTCTTGAAAGCGACGTTGGGTCGCGTTGAGTTCGGCTTTCGATTGATCGAGAGCTTGTTGGTACACAGCGATCTTCTTGGCTTGTGCTTCGTCCGGCAGTACTCGCTCGTTCCACTGCGAAACAAAATTGAGATGCTCCATCGACTTGGTGCTATGCATGATCCCAGCCAGTGAGTAGTAGTCGCTGGCGAGGATCGGGTCGAACTTGTGGTCGTGACATCGAGCGCAACCAAGAGTCAAACCTAAGAACACCTTGCCGACCGTATCAATTTGTTCGTCGACCAAGTCCGCAACCAACTTTGGCTTGTCTTGCTCTGCAAGCATCTTAGGTCCAATCACCAGAAAGCCAGTTGCCGTTATCAGCCTGCGTTGCTCTTCTTCGTCGGAACTGTTGGATGCGGAAAGTAAGTCGCCAGCAAGTTGCTCCCTAATAAAGCGATCGTAGGGCACATCTCGGTTAAACGCTTCGACGACGTAGTCACGGTAACGCCAAGCGACTGGATAACGGTGATTTTCATCCGCTCCGTTCGAGTCCGAGTAACGAGCCAAGTCAAGCCAATAACGGCCCCATCGTTGTCCGTAAGTAGATGACGCCAACAATCGATCGACAACCTGTTCGAAGGCATCCTCGGCTGGATTGTTAACGAACGCGTCGACCTCTTCCCCAGTCGGAGGAATGCCAACAAGATCGATGTAAACTCTTCGAAGCCAAGTCGATCGATCGGCTTCCGGAACGGGTTGCAATCCGTTCGCGACGTGCTTATCCCAAATGAATGCATCGATGGACTTGCGACACCATTGAGACGTTGTTGTTGGGATCGGACCATGCTTACTAGGAAGAAACGACCAATGCTGCTTTGCCGTGGTCCAATCGATCTTTTCGAGCTTCGTTTTCTGCGATGGTCCATCGCGAGGGTCTGGTGCGCCCATCTCAATCCACTTCGAAAACGCCTCCACAACCTCTTTAGGAAGTTTATTCGAAGGAGGCATTTTGAGGTCTTGGTGTCGAAGTGCGTTCAGCAGCAGGCTCTTGCTCGCATTTCCTAAGTCCAATGCTGGCCCAGAATCGCCACCGCTCTTCATTCCCGCTTGAGTGTCGAGCAGTAGTCCCCCTGCGGCTTCCTCTGAGGCAGCGGAGTGACACTCATAGCAATGCTGAACGAGAATGGGTCGAATTCGACTCTCAAAGAACTCTATACCCACATCATCTGCGAAAGAACTGCTTTCGATGCCAGTTCGCATTGCGAAGGTTACGAACGCCAGGATGGCAGCGGTGCGAAAGGACACCGTCAACCGATTTGCGGAACGCATGGGGTGGGAGCCTGCAATGCAAGCGTGGGAAGGGGAGGTCGGAGGTACAGAACTCACGAACATTGTAGTCCTTGGGAAACGGCTTGGCAACCAAACGATATCGGCTAGGCGTAGTGCCTCCGACATGCTGCGCGCATTGAAGACACATTTCCGATACAGCAAACTCAGATAGCGAGCGATTTAGCACATTCGTATTAGCTTTTGCCTTCAAAATGAAGCAATCTCGAGCACGTTTGGTTGTGGCACAGGATATGCGGCAATGGGTAGTGACATAAACAACGCTACCTACGAGGAGAGCCAAATGAACAACGATACCATTCTCTGTCCTATCGACTTTTCTGCTTGTTCGGAAGTAGCTTTGGAGCTGGCGGGTCGCTTGGCGGAGCCGAAGAAGTCGAAAGTCATCCTCTTGAGTGTCACGGATCCGGCAAAGAGCGAGCCCACCAGTTTGGCGGATGCATTCACCAAAAATGCCCGTTCGCGCCTAGAGAATCGGTTGTTGGCCGACGAAGCATTGACCGTGGAGCATTTAAACCTGAAGGGAAATCCTGCAGAAGTGATTGTGCATATCGCGAAGGCGAAGAAGGCCGACATGATCGTGATGGGAACTCATGGACGATCCGGATGGTCCAAGTTAATGATGGGGAGTGTCGCTCAAGAAGTGATGAAAGAGGCTCATTGCCCAGTCATCACGGTTCGAATGCCCCAAGGCCACGAAGCAAACTAGCCGCACTGTGTGGATGAGACCCAACTCGCAATCGATCGCGGCTTACAGAAAAGAATCTACCGATCCATGTAATCTAAAAACTGTTACGAAAAATCACATAACGACTCTACATACGCTGCGGAACCATCTCGAACCCAACCGTCGAGTTGGCTAGGCTCCTTGAGTTGCTGACCACGCATTATCTCCACAGCTATGTACTCGCATGGAACCGTGTTCAAGGTGCTCATGTCGCCCCAAATCTTTTCAAACTGGGCCACCGGATAGACGTCCTCTTGGCCGAGTCCCCATCGCTTCTTCACATCCTTGATCGTGATATAGGTTGGAAGTTTCTGTCCGAACGAGCGAACCGCCTCATCGACAACTACCGCATTCCCCAACGTGCTGCGACTCAATTCGAATGCTTGCAACAACAGATCAATGTCGATCCAAGTGGTCATCGAAGAGTAGAACGTTAGCTTGAACTCCTCGCGTTCATTCGGCATAGCCATTCCCTCGACGAGGCGACGCTTTCCATCGACCATCGCAAGCCCACCCCCTCGATCATCAATTCGCCGACTGATCACTTCAAAACTAAGACAGGCCTCTGATTGAATATGTTTTGACAACACCAGCGGATCGATATTCGCCCCGAGTGTGTCAATGTTATGAAGTAGCAGATACTTGAGAGACGGTTGCTGTTGCAACATCTGATGAAGCAATCCGTTGCGCAACATATTCGGTATCTCATACCAGTGCCCTACAGGATGCATGCACTGCATCGGTAAATTGTCGGTATAGTCATTGGCTTCGCCCATCGACTGAGCCCAGCCCATGATCGCTGCTTGGCCGCTTTCTCGAACCTTTTGCTGTTGCTCATCGAGTACCTGATGAGCCATCTCTTGCCAAAGAAACTTCAAATCACGAACGGTAGGGATGGTTCGCAACCCAACCGACATGCCACGTGAGAAGTGTACCGGTCCAGGATATTGGTAATTCTCGACCGATTGCAAATGCTTGACCATCGGCTCATGGGTCATGTATCCCGTGGTGAATACATGGGGAATGGTTACGGCGTAGCGCCGAGCCGTTTGACGACTTTTGGCCAAGTGTACTTCCATAAAGCTTCGATGCTTACTACCAAACTTGCAAAACGGATGGAGCCCTTTGACGACACCGGCTCCGCCAGTCCATCGCGACCCAACCCCGGCGGCCAATGTCACTACGGCCACTTGATTCGAAGCGATTGCAGCCCGACCGATCGACGCATCCGCATGATCCATCGAATGTCGATTTCTAAGATCAATCACATCATCCGCCGGTACATCTTCAATCGTCGTTTGCGGTGGCAACCGATTCTCGGACAGCCCGATTCGACCCGCCAGCAACTCAGACTTCATTTGATCATGCTGCGTTCGATCGAAGCCGTTTGCCTTCAGCAATGTCTTTAGGTTGTCTGCACCGCTCGTTGGCGACGCCGGTTGCGGAAGAAGACGATCCAATAACCACCGCGCCCGCCCTTCTCCCTCGCGACAAGAACGGTTCAGTCTCATGAGCTCTCGTTGCGACTGTGGACTTAACTCTCGGATGTCCTTTCGAATCAGTTTCGGAGCTAGGATGGCATAATAGCCATCGGGCATACTGGCACGCTCTCCATGCAACAACTCCCCCCACGAACCACGATCATTGATCGAAAACTCGTAGACGACCGGGTCCATGGCAAACGGCAAACGTGTTTGCATAGCTCGCTTGGTCGCGACCAGGGCATCGAGGAGCCATGCCTTCGCTTCGCTTTGAATCGCTGGATCGAAGAAGAATCCCATGCCGCCACCCGACATTCCACCGAGCATAAGGAATCCCCAAAACTGAGTACCCCATTTTTCGCGGCACTGTTCGATCATCGCTTCAGTGAAACGATTAGTACACCACGGAATAATGGTCTGGAGTGGTCCGGTGAAATTCTTGGTCGTCAACTCCGCAACACGTCGAATATCTCCCTTTTGCAGTGAGTCGACGATGGCTTCAAAGATTTCAATTGCTTCGAGCCTCGCATTCCATTCTTTTCCGGCGCGAACCAAATACTTCTCGGTAACCATCTCCAATATGGGGCCAACATTTTGAGCCATCCCCCCGTAAACAAGCACAAGACTATTTTGTAAAGACTCTCTTGCTTGTGCTGAAATACTCTGCTCGGTGAGAATCGTATGGTGCGGCAGCAATCGGCCTCGACTGATTCCGAACTCAGGATCGTCCTCCGATGCTAAAACCCCCTCGATCCGCTTGATTCCTTGCCAGACACCACCAGAATCTTGCCAACCACCGCCAGAGCCGCCGAGCCATTCGCCCAAAATCGCACGCGCGGTAATCAACCTTTGGTCCCGCACGGCCAGTCCACCTTCCAAATTCGTAACTTGGCCGGTCGCTCGCATCAAAATGGAAATCAGGCACCCCAACAGATTGGTACTCACCGCCAGCCGCGATCCTTTGGGTATATCATTGACCTTGCTCACCAGTTCGAGTCCCAATCCATCCTTGCCAATCAGGGTCGATAGAAGTTCGCTCATCTTGCGATGGCAGCCTTCCATTGCAGGTGGAACTATACCGGCAGCAATCAACGCCCCCTTAAGCAGTCCTAGATAGTCCTTGGCGAAATCAAAGACGTCGTCAATCTCGGTAATCTCCGCTTCCGCGCCCAAGTCGGTACTGACTAGGCGCAAAACAGGGCGATCGATGACTCGCAGGTAAGCCTCTACCGGTGGCAATGGTTCCGCATCGCGACCGTAAACACCCAGATTGATCGATGCGTTTAGAACCCGTGCACCTGCGGGGTAGTCCATTCCCAAAAAGAAGATATCGGACCAGCCTGAATGCGAAAAATCCATCCTGACACTGGTACGCTCCCATAGAATTGGGAAGTCCCCTGTCACCACATCGGACTGTCGCAACTCTTTGTTGAGTCGCAACGGTTGCTCGCTCGGATGACCAATGCGAAACATCCATTGATTGCCTCGAACCGTCCGAACACTGCGTCGCACTTGGTCGGCTAGCGTTTGAATACCGAGTTGATGGTACGCACGCGATAATGCGCTCGTGATAGCCACGGTCGGTCCTTGATTCGATTGCACCTCTAACAATTGGTCGATCGCTTCGGGGAATCGCCGTTCCAAAATATGCTGATAGCAATCGTAAGGTAGCAACCCCGATTGGCTTTCCGGAAAGGTTCTCGGTAAGTGAAATCGATAAATAGCCGCAAGGAAAAAATACGCACGGACGCGATGATAAAGATTATCTGTTTTGCGACGAAAGGTGTCGAGTTCTTGCGTCGCCGTCAGCAACTCTGCCGCGTCCAACCGCTCGCAAAGAGACTCGAGCGTGCGATGGCGCAGCAACTCGTCTGTCGAAACGATCGTTTGAATCCATGGACTGGCGAGTTGTGTTTGTGTCATTTTGCGGAAAACAAAAAGGTTCTCTGATGGTTGTTTGATCGGTTTTGATCTTAATCCCAACCCGACGCGTCAGCGAGGGATGTTGCATGGGCGAGTGATGTTGCATCCCTCGCTTACGCAGCGGGTTGGGATGCTGGGTCCCTCGCTCACCGGCTTGTTCCTTTAATCCCAACCCGACGCGTAAGCGAGGGATTCTGTGGGATTCTACGTCCCTCGCTCACGCTTCGGGTTGGGTTGTTTCCTTTGCCTGCGGCAAATCTATTAAATCAACAAGCCGTCATGCGGCTGGTTGTGATAGTCATGGCATTGCATCGCGGCCCTTTCTATCCTGAGACTCGTTCACGTATTGAACAACGGTCCGTAGCGATGCTTCGGTCCAAACGAAACGAATACTTCCTCGCTCTGCCCACCAGTTCTCCTTGTCTGGTCGCGATTGTTCTCGCAACCGACGTGTACACCATGCTTTAATATCAATTCGTATCTTTTCTGGAGATGTGTTGGCTGCACCGATTACGATGTGAGCATGATTCGATCGGCAATCAGATTCATAATGGACCCATTTGCGGAAATCGCACGTTTCCAATATCTGCTTCAACACAATTTGTCGTTCAGGGACAGTCAGAACGCATTGCTCTTCTGTCATACAGGCTCGACAAGAATCACTTAGGTTCTGACTAGGTAATTGCCATCCTTGGTGATACTCGACCCAACCCCTCTCATCACCCGGCAACCAGGTTCCATAGGTTGGCCATGTGATGAAAAAGGCTATTGGATCAGGCATGACAATGTTGTCAGTCATATCGCGACCTCCTCAATCTTTGCATCATCGTACTTTAATCTGTGATGGCTTGTGGCTTGAAACCCAACCCCAAGCGAAAAAGCATAAGAGAGGAATTCCGTGTCCCTCGCTTACGCAGCGGGTTGTGATGCTCGGTCCCTCGCTTACGCAGCGGGTTGTGATGCTCGGTCCCTCGCTTACGCAGCGGGATGTGATGCTCGGTCCCTCGCTTACGCAGCGGGTTGGTATGCTGTGTCCCTCGCTTACGCTTCGGGTTGGGATGCTGGGTCCCTCGCTAACGCAGCGGGTTATGATTCCGTGTCGGATTGGCGAGTTGCCAACAATTCCACCATGTCACTCAATACTTGATCGCGATCGACCCCTGAGAGCGAGAGGGCTAGCTGTGTATTCAAAAGTCCGTACTTGACCCCGATGTTGTATCGATGTCCATCCACCTCACATGCTAAGTATCGTTCTCGTGTCGCCAATTCATTCAGCGCGTCCGCCAGCGGAACCGGCTTTTGCGATTGCGATACCAATGATTCCAGAATGTCAAGCACCGACGGAGTCAGAACATGCATTCCGAAGAAACAAAGATACAGTCCGCTACGGAAGCCTGCGATTGTCAACTCTTGTTCGGCAACCGTTGGGGTGGGCTTCTCCACGACTCTCTTGACTTCGTAGAGCCGCTCGGTCTGCGGAAGACGTTGACCACCGATTGCACCAAAAAACGGAAGCATTTTCTCTTTGGTGGGCTGCACTCCGGAAACAGAACACTCCTCCGCAGTGGCGACTTCGATCAGTTGCTCAACACAGCGTTTCCCACTCGTACCGCTCAAGTACAAATGGTCACCTACAAGATGCACGAACGGACTGTCGCCGACGAAATCTCTAGCACAAAGAATCGCTTGACCGTATCCCTTGGCTTCTTTCTGCGTCACAAAGGTCAGGCGATCAAGATACTGACCGGCTGCTTTTTCATAAGCATCTTCATTGCCTGGGCTAATCACGATAGCGATCGAGTCGATTCCCGCCGAATCAACTTCCTCAATAATCATCTCGAGTGCAGTCTTCTCGGTCCCATCACGGTCTACAAGTCTTTGCAAAGGCAATGCCGATTGCCCCGGACCTGCAGCAGTGATTACAGCTTTTTGTATTTTCATTATCTATCGCAGTGGATGAAGCAAACTCCCCTTCTTGTACTCCAAAGAATACTTGATTTGCTTCGACGGTTGAACCGCGACAGAATTTTCTTGGCGAGAAACAGCCTCCATAAACAATTGGTGGCACAACCAAACTCTATAAACCGCAAGGTCTGCCTCAGGTGGCTGCATTTCCAAGTGGATCCACAACCAGCCCTTTTCTTGCTCCCTACCCACCCATTTCAACTTGGAGAAGTCCTTTGCCTCTCGCTTCGTTGCGTTCAAGACTTTTTCCAACTCATCCTGCTGCATTGCCACAGGTGCACGGCGCAAAAAGAACTGCGAATCCAAGAAAGTAACCACTAGCTCTTCGAACTCGCGGTCTTCTAAGCTACAACCCTTGTGGGCGGCCTCGATCTCCGCTGGCGTACTGTCTGGCGACAGCGAAGATGTTCGCCAAACTTTCATGGATCGTTCTAAATCTTGCGGATGCAATCGAAGCGAAACTTCCCAGTGTTTCGCCTCTGCATTCCACGTCATCTGGCCCACGCAGACATGAAATGGGTGCGCCGAGACGCTTGTAGGACTCATGAGCCCTACCAAGACAAAGCAAACTCCACAACACAAACTAGCGAACTTTGAAGTCAGCATAAGTTGCTACTTATTCCTTTGCTGCGGCTTTCGCTTTTTCTTTATCCCGCTTCGCCTTTAGCTCGGCTTTCTTTTTTTGCCGTGCCTTTTTCTTCTCTGCCTTCTCCTTCTCGCAGTCTTCGTCTGACTTAGCGAGTTCTTTCTTTTCCGGGTTTTCTTTCTTTTCTGAGTTAGCGACAGAAGCCAATGGACTTGGAGTTATTGGGACTTCGGCAGCGCTGACTTCCTTCTCCCCTTTCTTTGCAGGCTCTTTCTCTGGGGCTTTGCTTGCAGGATTATCCTTCGAAGCTTGCTCCTTTGCTTTGTTTTCGGATTCTTTGGCCTTTGCCTCCGCTTCCTTTGCCTTCGCCTCAGCCGCTTTCTTCGCTCGCTGCATTGGATTGTCTTCACCACCAGGTCCGGCACCGCCACCACGTCCAGTTCGTTGCTGCTTGAACAACTGGAATCGAGTCGGTTCGAGTTGCGGCGGATAGAAATTGTTCTCGCGATCGATATCTGCAGTCTCGCGATAGGGATCGAGTTCGATTTGTTTTACCTTTTTGTCTGCGATGAACATCGTCTCGCACTTCGTATTATCAACGCGCCAGATTTCCGCTGGAATTCGGATCTCTCGGGTTGAGTCGTCTTCGAACGTAATCATCAAGATCACCGGCATAATCAAACCGCCGACGTTCTTTAGCTCGACACGGTAGAAGCGGTTGTTGCTGTCGAACATTTCCTTATCTTTGTCTTTGAGCTCCGATTTGAACTTCTCGAAGGCTTTGCGTTGTTCGTCTGTGACTTCGTTCGGGTTGTACTCGTTGTAGAAGTCCTTGAGTTCAGGAAACTCATCGACGCGCTTCTTGAGAGGTTTGTTGCGTTGTTGCGAAAGGGTCAACCTTTTCTGCTCACTCTTTTCCTTCGCAATTTTCGCATTCTCATCCGGGGAATTTCTGTCCAATTCCATGACTTCTACATCGTCGATCGCGATGTCGCAATGTTCAGTGGTATAGAACCACCCGCGCCAGAACCAATCGAGATCGACCCCAGAAGCATCTTCCATCGTTCGAAAGAAATCCGCTGGCATCGGACGCTTGAACTTCCAGCGACGAGAATATTCACGGAACGAAAAATCGAAAAGATCTCGGCCGAGAATCGACTCTCGCAAAACATTGAGCCCCGTGGCCGGTTTGCTGTAAGCGTTCGGACCAAACTGCATGATCGAATCACTGTTGGTCATGATCGGCACTTGATTCGTGCTTTGCATGTAGGGCACCATGAACTCAGGATCACCACGCTGCGACGGATACTTGTCTTCCCACTCTTGCTCGGCAAGGTATTGTAGAAACGTATTGATCCCCTCATCCATCCACGACCATTGTCGCTCGTCGCTATTGACAATCATTGGGAAGTAATTGTGCCCAACTTCGTGAATGACAACCGAGATAAGACCGTACTTGGTTGCTGACGAGTACGTGCCATCTTCTTTTGGTCGAGGACCATTGAAGCAAATCATGGGATACTCCATCCCACCGATGGGTCCGTTCACACTAATCGCGACCGGGTAAGGATAGTCAAAACTGTATCGACTATAGACATTGAGCGTGTGGATGATGGCATGAGTGCTGTACTTGCTCCAGAGTGGCTCTCCCTCGTTCGGGAAGAAACTCATGGCCATCGTTTGATTGCCGTTCACATCGTGCCCTTGGGCGTCCCAAATGAACTTTCGGCTCGAGGCAAAAGCAAAGTCACGAACATTCTCAGCATGGAAAACCCATGTCTTCGTATCCTTAGACTTTTCCTTTTCGTTTTCTTTGGCTTCTTCTGGCGTGACGATAAACATCGGCTTCTTGGCGACTTTCGCTTGTGCAAGCCGTTCTCGATGTTGCTCGGACAAAACCTCATTGGTGTTTTGTAGAACGCCTGTTGCGCAGACGATATGGTCCGAAGGAACCGTTATTCGAACGATGTAGTCACCGAACTCCAGCGTAAACTCCCCTTGGCCTAGGAACTGTTTGTGTTGCCATCCGTTTACGTCCGTAAAGGCCGCCAATCGAGGAAACCACTGCGCCATCTCGTAGATGTAGTTTCCGTCTTTCTCAAAGAACTCGAAACCGGTTCGGCCATTCATCATCTTGGCATTGTTGATTTTGTAATGCCACTTGATTTTGAATTGCAATTCTTCGTTCGGAAGCAGCGGCGTTCCTAGGTCGATTCGCATCATCGTATCCACTACCGTCGTTTCAAGCTTTTTCCCCTGTGCATCAACGACCGAATCGATTTTGCAACCGCCATCAAATGTTTGACGATGCAACAATGCCTCCATCTCACCGGTCGAGACACGACCTGGCGTGAATCCGAGACGTGCGCTTCGTGTTTTGCTTGCCGCACTATCCGGACTGAAGATGTTCGCATCCAATTGCAACCACAAATAACGCAGTGTGTGCGGAGATTGATTGTGATAGCGAATGGATTCCGTACCATGAATCGACTGGTCCTCATCGTTGAGGGTCACATCAATGTTGTAGTCCACTTTCTGTTGCCAATAGTCCGGGCCAGGTTCGCCAGCCGCACTTCGGTAAGAGTTCGGCGTCGGAAGGATTTCCTCCAATTGTCGGAATTTGTCATCCTGACCGTACTTCTTATTGGGGAAAGGTTGTGCCCAAACAGAATTGGCAGCGATCCCCAAAAACAGCGAAGCCCACAGCAGTCCAGCATAGCAACGAGGTTGCATCGTACAGAATCTCACACAGATGAATAGAAACAGAGTGTCGTCGAGAGGATAGCGAAGTATAGTCAAAATTTCTCGAATGGAAACCAATCTGGGAACGAAAGAAACGCCTGAATCCAGGTTGACTACCGCCCCCTCGATGCGTCAATTAAGCACGAAAAACCGTTAAAATTGATGTTGGATCTGAGAAAACTCGCGGATCCACGATCCTCAGTCTGAATTTGCCATCGATGTGTGTTCAACTATTTATGGTACGAGGTCGCGTGATTCAGATTCTGCTGCTACCATCGTAGAGGTCGAAAATTTGTCTTGAGACCAGCCTGTTTTTCATCTTCGGATCGCGCGTTTTTTATGAGTTCCCTGCGAGCTAGCCACATTGCAAAAACGTTTCCTACCCCAGCCGAAGATCTTGTTATTCTCGATGATATCGAACTGGAGCTACACGCTGGCGAAAATGCGGCCATCGTCGGACCGAGTGGGTGCGGGAAATCGACGCTCTTGCAAATCTTGGGAGTACTCGACAAACCTACGCGTGGAAATGTCGAGATCGCGGGACAGGATCCGTTCCAACTATCTGAGAACGAACAAGCTCGGTTCCGAAACGACAAAATTGGGTTCGTTTTTCAGGACCACCATCTTCTGCCTCAGTGGAATGTTTTGGAGAACACTCTGCTGCCATCGATGGCGCAAGGAAGGCCCGACGCAAATATGCAACAGCGCGCAATCCAGTTGCTAGAACGAGTTGGTCTACAACATCGAATGACCCACCTACCAAGTCAATTGTCAGGAGGAGAACGAGAAAGAGTGGCTGTGGCTCGTGCGCTTCTTCGAAAACCATTGCTTGTGCTCGCTGATGAGCCGACTGGCAACCTTGATGAAGAAAATGCAGGGCGGATCTCTCAACTACTTTTGGAAATGCCCCGAGAAGAAAATGCAATATTGATCGTTGTCACTCACTCGATGGAACTGGCTTCCAAAATGCAGAAGTGCTATGAATTAAAACGTGGCAGACTGTTGGTTAAGGATTGAGTTCACGTTTCCTCCACCCACCCTGGTCTCCAGGAATGCTGCTGGAACCGGCATTTGGCAGAAAAATTTCGGACATGGAGTGCACGAACAAATGGAGTGCACGAACAAATGGAGTGCACGAACAAGCGGGCTGTGCCCACTGAGCGTTGATGTCACACGAGCGTTTCGGGCTCCAATCATGGATAGATGACTTTCATCCGACACAGCCTTCCAAGGCGCGTTAGTAGGCACGTTCCATGTGCCGTCCACCTCGAATCCCTGCAAATCTTGAAGAGCGGACGGCACGACGGCGCGTGCCTGCCACTTTTGTCGGTTGTATCTCATCTGCTACGTTGGCTTCCCAAGCAATTCAATTGCCGTTGATGCAGAGCGGCCAGCAGGATCAGCGACAACGCCGCGCCGATCATAGCCCACAGCATGTCCCATTGAGCATCCCAAACATCTCCTTGATGACCCAAGAACGCGTCACCTTCTGCTCCTGCGATGGTCGTCGCCGACCACTCGATCAATTCGAACACAGCAGTAAACGCTAGGCAACTGATAAATGCAAAGTAGTTCAGCCAAGCTTGACCCTGAACGCAAGAACAACGGGTATAAATTTCCCGAAACAATATCGCGGGAACGAAACCTTGCATGAAGTGTCCGAATCGATCGTAATGATTGCGCTGGGTTTGAAACACTTGCTGAAGCCACAACCCAAGTGGATTTTTTTCATAGGTCCAATGCCCGCCTGCAATCAAGACTAACGCGTGGAGGGCTAGCAGCCAATAGAGCACCGAAGTCAGTGGAAAGTTCCGGCGCGTCGCAATGAGAATCGGAATGCCAGCGACGACCCAGCCTGCGTCTAACAACCAATTGACGCGATCCTGAGTTACGAGAATAGAAAAAATCGCACCGGCCACGATGATGGCTATCAGGAACCAGAATTCGATGCTCAGTCGCTTGTCATTGCTCATACTGTTCGAACTCTGCGCTTTCTGGAGTTTAAGGGCGTTGTTTAGTGGTTAAAGGACTGGTGAAGTGGCATCGCCATGAATCGGGTTCACTTGCTGAACAGCCTGCATGGCATCTTTTCCTCGGAGCAACTTCGATCCAAGGCTGGGGATGTACGTTGCGAAAACTTCCAGCTGCCGTTCTTGCACGGCCATCTGAACCAGTTCAACTGCAGCTAACGTCAATCTGCCCGCTCGCAGCGATAGCGGAAACTCCAGACCTTCGATTCCATCAAACGCTCGATAGATAACTTCGGTGCATACCATTCTATGCGAAGTGGTAAAGTCAAAGCTGAAGTCATATTCTTTGCCTTCGTGAAAGAAAGCTCTCGTCAAAGCCAACTTGATTGACTCCAAATTCAATCTGGGACGTATTACGAGAATCGAATCGGATTTGAAGGGGGAATCGAGTCGACGAATTTGAACCCCATCCTTCATCGCTTCGATAACTCGCCCGCAATTGGGTTGATCGCATTGCAAGAACCGTTGCCATCGAGGAGCTACGTGGGAGTGCTGGTGCAATCCCATCGATTGAATCGTCACAGCATCCCCTACGTAAAGTGCCGAATGAGGCCAATACCCCGGCAGGAAGTAATTGGTCAGTGCAAACTCTTTTCGTACCAGCAGGATATCGCCGGGCAGCATGTCGCGTTGCAGCTCTTCGCGAATCGATGTTGGTAGATTGGGTTGATGACCAAGTTTAAGGTATCGATCCGCAGCGAGAACACCGGCAGCTTTTTGGACCTCGAACAAGGACGAGTAGAACAGATCGCGCTTGAGAGTACTCAGAAACTGACGAAGTCGGAAGCGAAGCCGAACGCGCGCATAATCGGCCCAACTGATCTGCAATCGACAGGTGAGCTGTTCGATGACGCAAACCATCTCAGCAACTTCCGACTGATCGAGCATCGATTCCCACTGCTTACGATGCTTTTGATAGTATTTCGCAGCGTCGAACAATTCCCAGATGTGACGCGGCTGTGTCCATGATTGCTGCGTCTTGTCGTACACGCCAACGGGAATCCCAAAGCTTGGTTCCGGTTCATTCAGCTTTTGCCGAACCAGCGTCCAATGGTGAAAACGATCGCGTAGGAATCGAGCGGCGTCGACCAACACAAGGGCACCGGCGTAACCAGGCAAGAACAGCTTATCGTATTTGCGCCGGTCCCTTGCCCCACGCATCCGCAACTCGTTGACCATTTCAAGCAAAGCGTTTCGCAATTGCCAATAGGTTATCAGAATCCGGCGCGCCGCTTCGTCCTCCATAGGTGTCAGGTACTCACGCTCGAGCGACGAAGCGTACGCTGCCATCTCATCAGCGGCTTTCTTGAGATCCGCTATCTGCGAGTAAACCGAAGAGACGGTCCGACACGATGCATGGAACAATGGATCGAAGTCATTGGGATCATCGAACATCGCAAGCTCAACTTTTCGCACGAGGTAACCGAATCTCTTGACTTGGACACCTAATCGGTATCTGGCGTAACGACCGGCCGGGCTCTAGTCGGTAAGTTAAGGAGCGATAGTCGACATTTTCACCTTCGTGACACCAATCTAAAGCCAAACCGTTACGATAAAAAATTGGGGTTGGTGACGAAAGCAAAGCAGCCAATCCGCGCTGCCATGACAGCGTTATTCCATTTTTAACAACCGCCTGAATATCTTGTCGCCGTTGGTCACGTAAAGATATTCATGATTCATGCCAGCTAGCGTACAACTGGTCAATGGCTTTCCCGTATTGGGCATGGGAAGGACGCCGCACATTCGCCCAGTGGGATCAAATATTTGGATGCCTAATGCGGACGTCACGTAGTAACGGCCGATCTTATCTAACGCCGATCCGTCTCCTTTGGATGCACTAATGTAGGGTGGTGGTTCCTTCGGTCGAAACTCACCCTTCGGATCAATCTCCAACCGCATCGACATCGTTGGCATCTTGGCGTCCAAGGTGTTGTCGTTTTTCACGCGAAATGTCCAAGTATATGGACCTCCGTGATCGGAGACGGCCAAGGTTCCGCCATCGTTCGATAGCACAATTCCATTGGGCCGAGTAATACCGGTATCCATCACCATCACCTCTCCGGTTGCGATCTCGATGCGAGTCACTTGCTGCTGCTTCGTTTCCGTGATGTAGACGAAACCACTGCTGCTCACGGCTAAGTCATTGGGGGTGACGCCCGAAGCGACGACTTCGATTGCGCCGGTTTTTGCGTCTAGAGAAATCACACGGTTCTTGGCACCTTGGCATCCATAGAGCAATCCACTCGGACCAAACTTCATTCCACTCAATGCCTCTTTGGCAATCTCCGAGCGCTTGCCATCTTTCGCATCAATACGATAGACCGCAGGCGCCTTCATGTCGGAGTAGTAAAAATTCCCTTCGGTATCACTGCATGGGGCGTCTGCGAAACCGATGTTC
>Ga0207937_1000220_pt1 | contig 20491 bp, 16 predicted proteins | sample LakMenEpi04Sep11_FD_150668 | JGI IMG/M metagenome (GOLD analysis project Ga0207937, IMG submission 150668) | Freshwater microbial communities from Lake Mendota, WI - 04SEP2011 deep hole epilimnion (SPAdes) | ecosystem: Environmental > Aquatic > Freshwater > Lentic | place: Lake Mendota, Madison...
TTGGGAATTCGAAGGAGGTAAACAACTCACCTACCAAGGACTCTCGTGCTCTCAGCATCCACCGGGACCATTCATTTCGTTCTATGGGACCAGCGGATATCTTGAGATCGATTTAGACGGTACGTGCACGTTCTACGATGCGAAGAATAAGGTGGTTGAAAAGATTGAGAAGAAAGGCTCAGAGCAAGAGTTGCATCTTGCAAACTTCATCTCGGCGGTTCGTGCTAGCGATCCGAAAATGCTGAACCAACCCATTCTGAGCGGACATCAAAGTACGTTGCTTTGCCATTTAGGCAACGTCGCTCAGCGCACCAATCGCGTCATCCAATCGCGAAGTAGCGATGGTCATTGGGAAGACCCGTCCATTCCTGCAGAGTTGTGGCGTAGGGCTTATGATCCTCAATGGGAATCGCAGATCGTCAGCTAGTGTCCAACGCGTCATTCCCCAAAAATTTAGAGTCTTCCGTATCGCAAGACGATTTGTTGCAGCGACTCGGAGCTGCATGGCCAGCGCCTTTGGCCTTGCGTTCCAAGACGGTGCTTGCCATCAGCGGTGGCCCTGATAGCATGTTTTTGCTGGAGGTTTTTCGACGTTTCATCGAAGATTCGAACCTCTTGACTGTTGTTCATTGCAACCATCGGCAGAGAGGCGAAGAGAGCGACGCGGACGAGGCATTTGTTCGACAGCAGTGTGAGTCAAAGAATATTGCGGTTCGGATATTTCGCTTTGACGAGGAACAAGCGTCCAAGAGCGACGAGAATCATTTGCGAAAGCATCGTCACGAATGCTTGAAGATAGCCGCGCGGGAGTGCGACGCGAACTTCATCGCCTTGGGGCATCATCTCGATGACAATTTGGAGACATTGTTCCATCGCTTGCTCCGAGGGACGGGTGCACGTGGGCTTTGCGGAATATCTCCCACTCGCGACTACATCGATCAACAGGATAGTAAGACACGCAGCTTGATCCGTCCATTGTTGACGATCACCAAGGAAGAGATTGTCGCTTGGCTTTATGCGAACGATATTCCCTTTCGTATGGATTCTAGCAATGAACAATTGGCTTATACTCGCAATCGATTGCGACTAGAGCTTTTTCCTTTGCTCGATTCGTTGGCGGGTGTGACATGGAGAGAGAAAGTCGCGGGCACGATCGAACAACTGAATGACTTGGTTGAAGAAGATCGACAGTTAGCAAACGAGCTGTTGACTGACACTCGACTCGAGTGGATCGATGGTACGAGTTTGAGGATACCGATGTTGCTACTGCATCCTATTCGTTGGTCTATTCAGCGTGAGTTTTTCGTCGAGGTATGGCATCGATTGGATCTGCCACTGAGGGAGATGAGTATGGGGCATTGGCGGCGCGTGCGGGTTTTCTTAGTAGAAGCGGCGAAAACCAATCATCCCAAGCGATTACAATGCGCGGGTAGTGTCATGCTTCAAACCAGCAGGGGTATGCTAAGTATCGCAAAGAAGTTGCCTCCGATATCCAATCCCTCGTAGCAACGGCCTCCCGAACCGTGTTAGCGCCGTTTTGATTTTGGTCGCGAGCGTTTGCCGAACTTAGTCGATGGCGTGGATGGGGATCGCAGTTTGATCTTCTTGACCTTGCCACTGATCGATCGACGTCGTTGCGTTACGGATCCTCCTTCGGCGCGTTCGCTTTGCTGATCAGAAGATTTCCTGCGAGTGGGACCTCCTGCAATAGCGCCTTGGGATCGTCCCATGTCTTGCGAGCGAGTTCGATTGCTAGCTGGCTTATCATCGCGACCGCGTGCATCTCTACCATCAACGCGAGCCCCACCCATCGTCTTCACTCGAGGGCCGCGAGTCGAAACTCCTCGTTTCGCACTTCTTGGTTCTTTAGGCCGTGCGAATCGATCGTACTTGCGTAGCTCTTCGTCTTCCGCATGGATCGAATGATAAGGATGATCGCGATCCACTGGGATAGTCATATCAATCGTCTTTTCGATTTCTTGCAAGTACTTGAATTCCTCACCATCGCAAAGAGTGATACTCTCACCGCTAGCTCCAGCGCGAGCTGTTCTGCCTATTCGGTGAACGTAGGACTCGGCTTCAACAGGAACATCAAAATTAATGACGTGACTGATGTTATCGATATCGATACCGCGAGCGGCAACATCGGTTGCGATTAGAACGCGAACTTCACCATTTCGAAAAGCAGTGAGAACACGTTGCCGAGCATTCTGCGAGCGACCACCGTGAATCCCTTCGGCAGAGACACCCGAGTCCACGAGCGACTTGTAAAGTCGGTCGGCACCATGCTTGGTGCGCATAAAGACAAGAACGCGCGATCGGGTCGGATCTTCGAGCAATTGATCCAACAGCTTTCGTTTGTTTCCGCGATCGACAAACATCACGCGTTGCTCAACTCGTTCGGCTGTCGTCGAGGGAGGGGTTACCATGACGGTAACGTGATTATGCAATAGTGCCGCTGCCAGCTTTTCAATGGGAGCAGGCATCGTCGCGGACAGGAAAACCGATTGTCGTTTCTTGGGCAACAGTCGGACGATCTTTTGGACATCGGGCATAAAGCCCATGTCAAGCATTCGATCCGCTTCATCCAAAACAAAGAACTGAAGCTTCGAAAGAAAACAGTACTCTTGGTCGATCAAGTCCAACAATCTTCCAGGTGTGGCGACCAGAAGATGGACCCCTTTTGCCAATGCAGCCACTTGTGGTCGCTGTCCAACCCCCCCATAAATTTTTGTATGTCGAACTTTTGTATTCTTTCCGATCGCGCTGATGTTTTCAGAAATTTGAACGACTAGTTCCCGAGTTGGGGCAACAACCAGTCCAAGCGGTTCGTAAGGAATGGGATATTGACCCATCTGTTGTATTTTTTGGAGGATGGGAATCGCGAAAGCGGCAGTTTTCCCAGTACCAGTCTGCGCACATCCCAACAAGTCTCGACCGTCCAAGAGAGGTGGGATCGCCCCTTCCTGAATAGGAGTCGGAATTTCATACTCTAAAAACTGAAGGGCAGATTGAATCTCCGGAATGATCGGGAGTTCAGAAAACTTGATTGACACAGACGCCTCGGAGCCCTCCAAGCGAGGGAGGGTTATTACATAGAAACAAACAATCTACTAATAGTAGTCGAGGATACAGGAAATCATAAGGCCAAATCTCTGCGTATTGATGTGTATTGGTTGGTAGCACGCCGGCATATTTTGCCTTAGCATGGTGTGGAACACAGCGGTCATCACTGTGAAGAACTGTCCGTAGCACTTCCAAACAGAGCATCTTCAGAATGGCAACACAGAATTATCTCTTGGCCCGATGGTCAGTCGCGTTGATCATTATCATCACCTTACAACCGTTTCAGCGCGTGAACGCACAGGAAGCCACCAGCCCTGAAAGCCTGATTCGACTGCGTTACGAGAAGCAGGAAGTGATGATTCCCATGCGAGATGGAATCAAGCTTCACACGGTCATTTTTAGCCCGAAAGATACAACGAAGCCCCATCCTATCTTGATGAAGCGAACGCCGTATTCCTGCGTTCCGTACGGCAAGGATTCGTTTCCGACCTCGCTGGGGCCGAGCGAGCATTTCGTGAAAGCAGGTTACATCTTTGTCAATCAAGATGTCCGAGGTCGCTTTATGTCCGAAGGTGATTTTGAACAGGTGACCCCGCACATTCCGAGCAAGACAAACACGAATCAAGTGGACGAAAGCTCGGACACCTTCGACACGATTGAATGGTTGCTCAAGAATGTCTCGAATCATAACGGTCGCGTCGGCATGTATGGCATTTCATATCCGGGATTTTACTGTTCGGCGGGGATGATCGATGCCCACCCATCGCTAAAAGCGGTATCACCCCAAGCTCCGGTTGGTGACTGGTACTTTGATGACTTCCTGCACAACGGAGCGTTCTTCCTGGCTCATGCCTATCGTTGGTTGAATAACAACGCTCATGAACGCAAAGGCCCTAGTGCAGAGAAACCTGCATCGGAAGTGCTACCGTCAATCGATGGCTACAGCCTCTTTCTCAATGCAGGCACAATCGAAGAAATCAATCGCCGGCATCTCAAAGGAAAAGTCTCCTTTTGGAATGATATGATGGCGCATCCCAATCGCGATGAGTTTTGGAAAAAGCGAGCGATCTTGCCACACCTGAAGAATGTCGCTCCAGCCGTCATGGTGGTAACCGGTTGGTACGATGCAGAAGACCTCTATGGATCTTTCAAATCTTACGCCGCTATCGAGAAGATGAATCCTGGGGTCAACAATATCCTTGTAGTTGGCCCCTGGATCCACGGCGGTTGGGCATCGGGTGATGGGGACAGACTGGGAGCGGTGCCTTTCGGTTCGAAGACCGCGGCGTTTTATCGTGCTGAGATCGAGTTTCCTTTCTTTGAGAAGTATCTGAAGGATGCAAATCATCCCGCATTGTCGGAGGCGACGGTATTTGAGACCGGCTCCAACAAATGGCGCACGTTTACGCAGTGGCCCCCTCAGGAAGCGAAATCGCAAACGCTCTACCTTGGTCCATCGGCTGGCCCATTGCAACCTGCAGGTAAACTCTCTAGCGATCCACCAAAATCAGAAACGACAACTGGATTTGACGAATACATTAGCGATCCAGCCAAGCCGGTGCCATACACCGAAGCCATTACACCAAGGATGACAGTGGAGTACATGGTGGAAGATCAGCGATTTGCAGCACGAAGACCAGATGTGCTCGTGTATCAAACCGAGCCGATGGAACAAGACATGGTGGTCGCCGGTCCAATCGATGTCGAGTTGTGGGTCACCACTTCGGGAACGGATGCGGATTTCGTGGTCAAACTAGTTGATGTGCAGCCAGATGGAACCGTGGCTGATGCACTACCGAATTACCAGATGATGTTGCGTAGTGAGGTGCTGCGAGGTCGCTTTCGGGATGGATTCGAAGAACCCAAGCCGTTTGTACCGGGAGTTGCGACGAAAGTTCGGCTCGAGTTGCTCGATGTTCTTCATCGGTTCAAGAAGGGGCATCGGTTGATGATCCATATCCAAAGTACATGGTTTCCATTAGTGGATCTCAATCCACAAAAGTTTGTTCCCAACATTTACAGTGCGCAGCCTAACGACTTTCAAAAAGCAACCCATCGCATTTTACGGAGCCCATCGTATCCGAGCCAACTGACTCTACGCATCCTACCCTAGCACAAGGCTCTAGCTTCAAGTTTGGATCTGAGGAAATCGATTGGCACACGATTTCTTCACAGAGGAATCGGGGGCTGATCAACGCGGTCGATTTGGGAACGGCGAATGTTGACTCTAGCGAACAGCAGGTGCCGTCGTAGGAGTTAAGCCTTTACAAGCTTACGACTCTCGGACTTCCACTTTGCTTCCTCGCTAGATTCCCGAGACCTATCCATTGTTTCGACCAAATCGTCACGGAATACTTGGGAGAGACCAAGACAGATCATCAGAATTGTATATTCAATGGATGAGAATGAAACTTCATGAAAAGCCATTTGAATAGCGTGAACAGAGACCATGCAAAAGCAAAGGACTGCAGAACTCTTGGCGATACCACTCGACAAAGGATGTGTCCAAATCACCCATGCATTTCGAGTAAGCCCAAGGGAAGCAATCGTAAAAAGCAACGCACCTATCAAACCCAGGTCAACGAGAAGACTCAAGTAGGAATTGTGATGAACATATCCACGAATGGACTCTAAACGAATGTTCGTAGTCCGATCATCGAGGTAGGGTCGATTATGAACTTGAAACTGGTTGAAACCGAAACCAGCCAATGGACGGTCCTTGAACATCTCCATGGAAACATAAGCAAACGCGCCTCGCATTCGAGTGCTTTCAAGTGTTTCCGCCTCCCCGTATTCGCGTTTGAACGCGACCAAATTCGGTCCAACCAAAACCCCTCCTATCGCTACGGAAAACACAAGCGATCCAAGCCCCAATGTCCTAGCTTTTCCTTTTAGAAGGGTAGTCAGAAGAATGACAACGATTGCGCCTGCACCCATCCAAATACTGCGTGTGTACGTCAATAGAATTGCTAACATGAAGAGCGGCGTAAGGCATGCTGCAAGCAACCAGGCCCAACGTTGCCTAGCATAGAGCCAAATCGGAAAGACCCAAAGAACTACCAAACAAAAGTTCAAACACATCCCTAATCGCACGGACTGCAGCATCGGTCCGCGGGCTCGGCCAAAGTGTATTCCCAGTGTCGGGTCCCCGATGAAGCTTGGAAAAACCAAGGACCATTGCTTCGTAATTTCCAGGACGGCCGTTAAGCTCAGATAGACACCGAATGTCAAAATGATGATAACCGCCGGCCACAATGTCCCAGGGCGAATCTCGGAATGACGAATGAGCAGGAACAAGAACGTCGGGGTTAAATAGCCATTGATCAAATGCATCACCGTGGAAGGTTGTCCCTTGATCTCTTCACCGATGGGAGTCGTGATGGTGCGAAGAACGAGCCACGCTAGAAAGAGAAAGAGCCAAATGTCGCTTCCCTTAGGTGACCGTGGCTTCGCCTTACCCGTCCAAAGATCATATCCATATTGAAGAATGAGAACGAGCAACCAAGCTCGATCCACAGTCAGCGACAATCCACCGACATTGATTTGCGCAAATTCGGGCGGGAAAACGCTGGTAGCAATCAAAAAAATGGCACTGCCAACGAGCACATTATGGTACCGGACCAGTACGACAGCCCAAATCAACATGGCCAATCCCATCAGCCCAACCACTAACTCCACAAATCACTCCTTGATCGTATTCTCGATGCATGACTCACTTACAGAACGGTATCGGCATTTTTCTTTGCGTCCATGGTCAGACTCTGAAGTCGAGGAACAATCGGTACGTTACAACCGTTACAACCCGAAAACACAACGACAGTCGTTAATCTTCTTTTTCCAAATCGAATACTTCAACTGGCACAATCGTAACAGGAAGGAACTTTTAAGCGGACTCAAGTTTGCAGGAATAGGAGAGTAAGCAGTGACATCCATCCAACGTGAAATTGCATTATCGTTGTATCGTTGGTCGACCATGAAAACTCGCAAAAATATTGCAAGAAAGTACATGGCGTTGGGCAGTTATCCTGCGTCAATTCTTTTCTACCATCGCGTGGCTGATACCTACCCTAACGCATGGACAATTTCCAATGCAAACTTCATCCAACATTTGGACTGGATTGCGAAACATGCACGATTTGCGTCGCTCGATGATATTAGGACGTCGCAATTGAATGGCCACCGAAATGTGGCCATGGTGGGGCTCACTTTCGATGACGGGTACAGCGAGAATTGCGAAATTGCCATTCCAACGATAGTAGAGCGAAGAATCCCCTGCACCTACTTTGCATCAACCCATTTTGTGGAAACAGGAGAACCGTTCCCGCATGACATCACCGCAGGTCATCCCTTGCGTCCAAACTCAATCGCGGAAATCAAACGTATGGCCGAAGCTGGCATTACGATCGGGGCTCATTCACATACCCATATAGATTTTGGAAAACCACTTTCCGACTCACAGCTTAGAACGGAGATTACCGACGTCCGCAAAAAACTTCAGGATTGGAGCCAGCAACCTGTCCGCTATTTCGCGTTCCCCTATGGCCTGAAGCATAACTTTTCACAACGAGCCATTGATTGCATATTCGAATCTGGTTATGAGTGTTTTGTCAGCGCAGCAGGAGGCCTGAATTGGCCTGGGCACGATGCGAACCATTTGGAACGTATTCACGGTGATCCTGGGATGGCCGCATTGGCAAATTGGCTCACTCTCGATCCCCGCAAGCTAAAGCTTCAATGCGCCATCTCCTACCAATTGAATAAGCCAAACCCAAAATCAATTTCGGTCCCGATGGATAGCTCCGTGGTGATGCCTCGGAATCCAATCAATGAGTCGAATTAGCCCAAGTCACTCACGAGATTCTCTTACACGCTTTCTCCATGAACCTGCTTGATGATCCTTCGGTTGGCATCCAAACTCCGTGCGCGACATTAGCCTGTAGCGATTGTGATATGCATTCTGTGCATATTCATCCCGTTCGTCCGTTAAGAACAGTCTTTGTCATTACCAGCATGCCCGTCGGCGGGGCTGAAACGCTGCTGGTAAATCTGATTCGACGCTTTCGTCGCACACACGTTAGCCCATCTGTCGTCTGCTTGAAGGAGCGCGGGCCGCTGGGTGAAGAGATATCGAAGGAAGTTTCTGTCACTCAGAATTGCATCCGAGGAAAGTTCGATATTGGAGTCGCATTCCGACTCGCGAGACATTTCCGCAAGGAAGCCATCGACGCTGTAGTCACTGTGGGTGCAGGCGATAAAATGTTCTGGGGTCGAATCGCTGCGAAGTTAGCAGGCGTACCGGTTGTCTGCTCGGCATTGCACTCGACAGGCTGGCCCGACGGTGTAGGAAAACTAAATCGATGCTTAACCAGTATCACGGACGCATTCATTGGCGTTGCGAAACCGCATGGACAATTCCTAATAGACTTTGAAAGGTTCCCGCCAAACAAAGTCGTTGTTATTCCGAACGGAGTGGATACGAACCGATTCATTCCGAACGAAGATGCAAAAAATGATGTTTGCAAAGAACTGGGAATCTCGAACGATTGCAGACTGATAGGCATCGTTGCCGCCTTGAGACCTGAGAAGAATCACGAGTTGTTTGTCCGAATTGCAAAACGAATCGTGGATCAGCGAAGCGATAGTCATTTCCTCATTATCGGTGAGGGGCCTGAGCGACAAGCGATTGAAACACTCGTGCAACAATTGGACTTAGCGAATCATGTCCATTTACTTGGGAGCCGCTCGGACACGCCGCGTTTGCTGGCAGCTCTTGACCTGTTCGCATTGACAAGCCACAACGAAGCGAGCCCTGTATCCATCTTGGAGGCATTGTCTTGCGAAGTTCCAGTGGTCGCGTCGCGGGTCGGTTCCATCTCCGAGTCCGTCCTAGACCGATGGAATGGACATACAGTAGAGCCAGGCAACGAAGAAGAGTTCGCGCGTCGGATGGTCGAAATCCTTTCCAACCTGGATTTTGCAAGGCAGCTCGGCCAAAATGGTCGCCAACACGTCGTACAAAACGGGTCTTTGGACAACATGGTGAATCAATACGAAGAACTTTTGCATCGAATCTTCGCATTGAAGTCCATTGGCTAGGGCTCATGGGTTGTATTTATTGACAAAATTGCGTACTTTCCAGGCTAGCGCGTTGCGAACCGCTCCTTCGGAGAAGTGTCTTCCGAAAGAATGTTTTGCGTCCGTCGATTGACCCCACGAGAGAAAGTATGCTCCATTCCCAACAATTGCTGGCTGATCCTAGAATTGAACAAGCGAAGAAGCTTCTTCAGGAAGCCCTCGCCGAACAGTCCCTGAAGATCGATTCGGTTCGCGGACCTCGTCCCGAGCTAAAGGAAGCGTATGCGAATCAACTCGCGCGTTTGGCGGTAGCTCGCGGTGGCGCGCCTTACTTCCCGTATATTTCTAGCGGAATCGGCAATGGCCCATTTGTCGAACTGGGGGATGGTAGCGTCAAGCTTGACTTTATCGTCGGTATTGGAGTGCATGGTTTAGGGCACAGCCATCCTGCCATGTTGAGATCGACGGTCGATGCAGGATTGGAAGATACAATCATGCAGGGAAACTTGCAGCACGACGCGTACTCGTTAGAGATGTGCGAGCGACTGATTCGATTGGCGACACCATCGGGTGCGCCACTCCATCATTGTTTGTTGAGTACGAGTGGCGCAATGGCGAACGAAAACTCGTTGAAGATTGCGTTTCATAATCGCTTCCCAGCCTCGCGAGTGATCTGCATGGACAATTGCTTCGCCGGTAGAAGTATCGCCTTGGCCCAATTGACCGACCGACCAGCGTATCGGACGGGACTGCCTAAGGCATTAGACGTGGACTTTATCCCGATGTTTCATCCGTCCGATGCCGCAGGAACGACTCGTGGAGCTATCGATACGTTGAACAAGCTGCTGGCGCGGCATCCCGGTGAATACGCTTGTCTTTGGTTAGAGTTGGTTGCAGGTGAAGGTGGATACTACCCAGGAACACATGAGTATTTCGAATCCCTTTGCCAAATCTGCCGCGACAACCATGTCTTGATCATTTTTGACGAAGTGCAAACTTTCTCTCGATTAAGTCAACCGTTCGCTTTCCAACATTTCGGACTCGATCGATTCGCGGATATCGTCACGTTGGGAAAGGTGACGCAGGTATGTGCGACCTTGTACGGCGAGAAGCTCAAGCCGAAGGGGCCGATCCTTTCCCAAACATTCACTGGTGCGACAGCATCTATTCGCGCTGGCTTGGCAGTGCTGGATGAACTCGAATCGAAAGGTTGCTTTGGAGCGAATGGTTGGAACGTCCGACGTCACCAGTACTTCCGAAACAAACTCGAGAGCTTGACCGCAAAATATCCCGGCAAAATCTGCGGGCCATACGGAGAGGGAATGATGATTGCGTTCACTCCTGGGGATGGATCGGCCGAAACAGCGAAAACAATGTTGCAACGGCTCTATGATTTGGGATTAATGGGATTCCTTGCTGGCAGCAACCCAAATAGAATCAGGTTCTTACCGCCACCAGGAATCACCACGGAACATCATATCGATCTCGCTTGCTCGATCATCGAGCATGCGATTGCAGAAAGCTAGCAAGGAAAAATTGGAATGAAGCCAGCCTCAGGACATATCGTCCATGCGGATGAATGCGAAATCGATCTCAAAAATCCCTACGTTGCTGGGGTGCTTGCGTTCTTGATTCCGGGTGCAGGTCATTTTTATCAGGGAAGGACGAACAAAGCTTATTTGTACGCGGTTTGCATCCTTGGGCTCTTCTTCTTTGGGTTGTACCTAGGACAAGGGAGAGTGGTTTACGCCGCATGGAATCCAGCTGACTACCGATTGCAATTCCCCGCACAAGTTTGCGTGGGCGTGCCTGCTTTACCCGCAGTAGTACAAGCGTGGAGGAATTGGAACCCAGATCAGCAAACACCAAGAACTGGAAACGCTTGGTCGGTATCAGATTTTATGGCTCCACCTACCAGCCCAAGCGAACTCTCTGAATGGCATTTGAAGGCATCGGCAGGATTCGAGCTTGGATCGCTATTCACTGCGGTGGCGGGCTTGTTGAATTTGCTGGCGATCTTCGATGCGTTTGCGGGTCCGATGCCTTTGCCGCATACCGATGAGCGGCGCAAGAAGTGATCTCCAGGTGACGAACCGCGAAATGTCATCCGCTGATTTTGATTCGATTTCCATCGAAGAGATTGCAGGCCGATTGATCCACTTCGTCAAAGGATATACGGACGCAGTGGTGGCTTTCTCGGGAGGTGTCGATAGCTCGGTTGTTGCGGCGGTTTGCTACCACGCATTAGGTGACAGATCAGTTGCAGTCACAGGGCGTGGCCAAGCGGTCGCGCAATCAGATTTGGATGACGCAAATCTTGTTGCGCAGCAGATTGGTATTTCACATTACATCGTAGAAACGATGGAAATCCAAAGTGCCAACTACGTCAAGAACGATGCGAGACGATGCTATTATTGCAAATCGACTCTCTACAACACGCTTGCCACTTGGGCGGGAGAACATGGATTCCAGAGGATCTTCTCAGGCACCAACCTCGATGATTTAGGAGATTATCGACCTGGACTGGAGGCGGCGAAAGAGCATTCGGTTGTTGCTCCATTGGCCGAATTGGGAATAACGAAGGAATTGGTGCGCAAGCTCGCGAAGTACTTTGGATTATCCATATCGGAGAAGCCTGCCTCTCCATGCCTCGCGAGCCGAATCGCCTATGGTCAGTCGGTGACTCCAGAGCGATTGAGGCAAATCGAATCCGCGGAAACTTATATGCATCGGGCGGGCTATCGTGATGTTCGCGTCCGATTGCATGCAGATGGACTGGTGCGTATTGAAATTCACATAGACGACTGGCATCGAGTTTCTGACGCGACGCATCGCGAAACCATGCTTCAGTACTTTTCCTCGCTAGGATTTCGCTACGTAACACTAGATCTAGGGTCGCGTCAATCTGGCTCCCTCAATCGCATGCTGCCGGTGATTACGAACTAGGAATTGTCAATTACGATTTAGGAATTGAATCTTGAAGGAGGATAACGCCGTCAGGTCAAAGAGCTATATTCCTCATTCTCAATCCCCCCTTTTTTCCGCTTGGCTTCGCACGAGAAATTTGCTAAAGCCATAGTATGAATACGCAAACATCGCAAACCAGTCATTCGCATACGACAGAGCAACTCTACCAGTTGATCGAGCGAAAACTTCACCTGTTGCGAGAAATGCAAGCAATGGCAATCGAGCAAGCGGACTTGGTTACCGAGCACGAAATGGGTGGATTGATGTCTGTCCTATCGAGAAAACAGTCGCTCATGGAGTCGCTGCAAACGGTTCAAGAAGAATTGGCCGTCTTCAAGGACGACGATCCGGAAGCCCGAGTTTGGATCAGTCCCCAACGTCGCACTGCTTGCCAGTCGATGGTTCAAGAGTCGGAGCGGCTCGTCCAGCAACTCATCGTCCAAGAAAATCGATCTCTCGATTCTATGAATTTGAAACGAGACTCCATTCAATCGCAATTGAACCAGAATGCAGCCGCTTCGCAGATCCAAAAAGCGTACGAATCCAATGCGTCTTTGATGGAAGAGTCAGCGGTTGATTTTACGGTGGAGGGATAGTCGATGTTTCCATCCTTGTTCGCCAACTCCTCGCTGCAAAGTTTGGAAAAGACAGTTGAGTTTACCGATCGACGGCATGCGATTTTGGCCGGCAACATGGCAAACATGGATACGCCGGACTATAAAACACGGGACCTTTCTGTGGACGGCTTTCAGGAGAGCCTCAAAAACGCCATCGAGTCCAAATCGCGAGCGAAAGCCGATTCGCCTGGCCTGCAATTCGATGTTTTGCAAGGAGTCGAGGAAGATGGGCAACCCTTGTCCGAGGAGCAAGCAACTCAACAAGTATTTGACTCGATGCGACAAGTGGTCTACCACGACGGAAGCGACGACAGTATCGAAATGCAGGTGTCGCAGATTGCAAAGAACCAATCGCTGCATTCGATGGCGGTCGCACTGATGCGATCTCAATTCCAAACACTCAAAATGGCCATTTCCGAGAGCATTAACGTTTAAGGGGCGGAGGAGACGAGAAAGAGTCCGGTATCCGTCGAATGCCTGTTGGCAAGGCAATACAAAGTGCATGGGCGAGTTCGGGATTCGAGTTTAGGAACTGTGCATTTGTCCGGCCGGCGATTAAGATAGAGCATTCCCACCTACCATTTCTCCTGCCCTATCTCACGAAAATGACTCTACGCGCTTCGTTGACAACGACTTTTCTGGCAATCGTCTTCGCGTACCCAAGCGTGGCAGTCTTTGGAAATGCTCCGCCGGACTATGCCAATGATGTATTGAGCGTTCTGCAAAAAAATTGTATCGCGTGCCATAATCTTCAAAAAGCCGAGGGCGGGCTTAATCTAGAGAGCCTCGAGTACTTGAAAAAAGGCGGTGATAGCGGTGCCGTGTTCAAGGAGAAGTCTTCAGCCGAAAGCAGTCTAATCAAACGAGTGAAGGGGGAGGAAGAACTCATGCCCCCGGACGGAAACAACGTTGGAGCCAAACAACTAACGGCGGCAGAGATTTCCATGCTGGCCGCTTGGATCGATGGAGGCGCAATCGAAGGTACCAAGTCCAACAACAAATCGATGCAATGGCAACCGCTTCCAGAATCAATCCGCCCCATTTACGCCATGGACGCTTCTGCCGATGGGCAATTTACAGCCATAGGACGGGGCAACCAAGCGATTGTGTACCAATGGATCACCGATGGCACTCGCGTAGGGGCTTCACTAATCGACCCCAAGGCAACGGTGGATGAATCGAATCTGGCTTCAAAAATTCCATCCACCCACCTGGATCTCGTGCAGTCGGTTGCGATAAGCCAAGACGCTACCCGGATTGCCACGGGTGGCTATCGCGATGTGAAGATTTGGCGTCGCCAGTCGGGATCATTTCAGGACCGACTCGTTGCCAATCTCCGCGGAAGTATCGTCGCACAGCATTCACCGAATGGTCAATGGATCGCCAAAGGGACTCCCGCGCCGGCCTTGGAGTTGATTTCATCGGAGACAGGAAAGATCGTTGCTAGAAAAGAACTCGACCAGGATATCTCTAGCATCGCTTGGTCGAAGAACGCGGACCGAATTGCCATGTCTCTTTCGGACGGCGATTTGCAATGGATGAGCATGCCAGCTTCAGGATCAGCGGAGATTGTCGTATCTCACTCTCAGAAGCTATCAACTCCTTACGTCGAACTCTTGGTGAATGACGATCAATCTCTGATGGGTCGAACCAAAGAGCGACAGATACATATTTGGAAATGGACGACTGTCGAAGGGCAATCTCCGCAATGGAGTCGAGTGCACCATTTTTCAGATCAATCGAATGTCGTCTCGCTGGCATTTGCTGGGCCAGACACTTTGCTCATGGGAACGGAGTCCGGAATCGTACATGTTGGTTCCATGAACGACGGGAAAATACTGCGTAGCCTAGAGCACGGTGCTTCCTTGATAAAGGTCGTTGCTAGTCTCGATGGGAAGTTGGCCATGACCGTAGGCAAAGATGGAATCACGAAAGGATGGAACTTAACGGATGGAAAACTAGCGTGGGAGAACCGCATCGATGCGGATAAAGCTTTGCAGATCAAGAAGTCTGAGATCGCAGCGGCTAGACAGAAAGCGAAAGTGGAACGAGGCGTTGGAAAAGTGCCAGTACTGGAAAAGGCAAAGACCGCCGAAACCGAGAACGTAGCGAAACTCCAAAAAACTCGCGGGGAACTAGTCGATTCCCTGACCAAGAAAACGGCTGAAGCGGAATCGCAAGGGAAGATCGTAGCTGAATCCGAGGCCGCCGTAACTGCCGCCAACAAGGCGTTGGAGGAAGCCAAGAAGAAACTTGAGCAGACGCAGAAGGACTTAGAAACAAAGAAACAACAACTTGCAACTGCCGAGAAAGCAAAAGCGGATGAGTCTGCAAAAATTGCGACACTCGACAAGACAATCGCTTCCGCCGAACAAGCGGTTCAGAAAGCAGCCGGTAGCTTAGCCACGTTTCAATCACAGCTCGAGTCTGAAAAGTCGACTCAAGCGGAGTTGGACAAACAATCGAACGAGATAAAGACGACTGCAACTCCGATACCAGCAACGAACGCGGTGCTCTCGATAGACGGCCGATCATTGCACACAACCCATGCCGATGGTGCCATCCACACATTGAGAGCCACCAACGGTCTCAACGAGATGTTGATAAAGGGCGGATTGGAACGTACTTCTGGGCTGGTGCTAACGAACAACGGCAAAGTTATCTCCATCAGCGACGATGGGCGGTCCTTTGGCAGCGAGTTCAGCAATCGTTGGGCCTTGGAGAGAACGATTGGCAACGCGAACGAATCGCCGTTTAGTGACCGTATAACCGCTATGGAGTTTAGCGACGATGGCCAGAGCTTGTTGGTAGCGAGCGGACCGCCCAGTCGATTCGGCGAATTGAAATCCGTATCCATCGCCGATGGGACGATTCTTCGTGACTGGGGGCAGATCCATAGCGATACCATTTTGGTCGTCAAGATTTCACCGGATGGCAGTACTGTGGCGACGGGCGGAGCGGACAAATTGATCAGGCTTCATAGCATGGTATCCAATGATCCAACGCGCACACTAGAGGGGCATACCCACCACGTGCTGGGACTCGCTTGGCATGATGACGGAGTGATGTTGGCTAGCTCGAGCGCTGACAATACCATCAAGGTTTGGGATATCGAAGCAGGCCAGTCGCAAAGAACAATCTCCGGGTTCGGGAAAGAGGTTACCGCGCTAGAGTTTATCGGTCGATCCAATCAACTCCTTTCCTCGTGTGCCGATCAGCAGATACGTTTGCATGACGCGACCAACGGTAAAGCGATTCGCTCGATGGGCGGCCCCTCCGATGCGATTTATAGTCTCGCCGCCATAAGCACCAACCCGTTTTCAGACCCGAATGCGCTCGCTGTGGCGGGCGGACAAGACGGAGTGATCTGGATTTGGAAGGTTGAAGATGGCAAGGCTCTGAATCAAATCAAGTAGACCGAAGGGACGACAATTCCTATTCCGCTCGACGGCTTAAGATAGTCACGCGGGGCAATCACGCTAGAATGGTGACCGCCGACGATCGATCGCAAATGCGATTTCGGTCGATGGCAGATATCTGTACTCGCACCCAAACATTGAATTGCATGTCGATCGGAAAAGACCTAAAGATCCTCTACCACTTGGCTCTGAGACCCATTCGTGGCAAAACCCACTCGGAACGAATGGAGAACTTCTATTCTGGTCAAGCGGAGGGATACGACGACTTTCGCAAGAGGCTTCTCCAAGGACGAGAAGATGTTTACCAAGAGTTAGGGGCAAAGGCGGATGGTGGTACGTGGGTTGATTTTGGAGGGGGAACAGGATCCAATCTCGAGTTCATCGGTACATCCCTAACGAAGTTCCAGAAGGTTTACGTGGTGGATCTGGCCGAGTCGCTTCTCGGGATCGTGAACAAACGTTGTCGCAAAAACAATTGGACGAACGTAGAAGCTATCGCCGGCGATGCCACAGCATGGACGCCCCCAGACGGTAGTGTTGATGTCGTAACTTTCTCTTATTCATTGACCATGATTCCCGATTGGTTTGCTGCAATTGACAATGCTATTCGCATTCTCAAGCCGGGTGGACATATCGGCGTTATCGACTTTTACGTAGCACGCAAATACCCAATGGATGGATTGGTAAAACATCGTTGGTCAACCCGATCCTTTTGGCCTGTATGGTTTTCGAGCGACAATGTGTTCCCTAGCCCAGATCATATTCCTTATTTGCAAAAACACTTCGAAACAATAAAACTCAAGGAGTGCCGAGCGAAAGTGCCTTACTTGCCGCTGCTACGGACGCCTTACTACCAGTTTGTGGGCAAGAAGAACTAGTCAAAGGGACTGAAAATGCCGTTTGAATTTGTATGCCCGTTCTGCCATCAAAAAACAAAAGTGGAGGACAAATACGCAGGAAAGAGCGGGCCGTGTGCCTCATGCGGACAGCCGATTACGATGCCTTCCTACAACAAAAATGGAATGCTCGAACGGCCGATGGTAACCATCAAGAAAAAGGATCCGATTACTCTTCCACGGTCGCGCCTTCCTTACATTGTTGCCATCGCATGTGTCGCAACTCTTCTTCTGACTGTCGGCGCGTCGCTCGTTTTGACTTGGCCGTACTTTCAAAAACGGGCTATCATCGCGGCACAAGATCGCGATATCGACAACATGAAGCAGATCGTTGACGCGTTAAACTCGTATGCAGCAAAGCATGGGACGTATCCAACCCCGGTGGTCGTCGATAAGGACGGCGTGCCGCTCTATTCGTGGCGAGTGTTGATCTTGCCCTTTCTCGGATACGAGGATCTTTATAAGGAGTTTCAGTTGGACAAACCTCATGATCATCCGTCCAACCTAAGCCTTCTCGCGAAGATGCCAAAGGAATACGCCAGCTCCAACACCGATGCGCTTGCAGCCCAGCAAGCAAACTATGTTTTGTTGACGGGAGCAGGAACACTATTTCCACCTTCTGGCCCGTTGACTCCTCAGAACACGGATGATCCAACCCTGTTGTTGATTCAAACTCGCGAGGGTTTGGGCAATTGGATGGAACCGGGGGATATCGATGTCTCTCGTGGGGTTCGGCCAGGTCCTCGCCCGATGAGGGACGTCGGTGGAATTCAGAAAGATTCCTTTGTTTCGGTTTCTACCAAAGGCGAGCCATTACGCTTTCCCAATTCCGTACCGGCCAACGTGCTTGACTCGTTGATTAGTCCGAACGGTAATGAGAATGTGGATACCAAACCGTTCCAATAAGAATGCGCCTACTACTTTGACTTTTGTCAGCTCTGTCTCTATACGTTGGAATAGACAATTGCCTCGGGAGTTGGAGTCAGCGTCAAGAAGTTCTTGAGAATTTGAAGACCTTCTGTCTGGCTCTTTTCTGGGTGAAATTGAGTCGCCAACATATTCCCAACTCGGACAGCCGCGCAAAACTCTTGACCATAATCGCAGCTTAGCCAAGTCACTCGTGGGTCGTCCGGTACAACATAGTAACTGTGCACAAAGTAAACATAGGGATCGTGCGAAATGCTGGAAAGCATCGGGTCATTTGCAATCCGCGACTGAACTCGATTCCATCCCATATGAGGAATCTTTCGATGTTCATTTCCGGGAAATGAATCATTGTCAAATCGAACGACGCGGCCCGGAAGAACCGACATGCCTGGCTGGAGACCACCTTCTTCGCTCTTGTCAAACAATAATTGCATCCCTAAGCAAATCCCCAAGAAAGGGCGATCTGAAGCGATCCAATCCTTGATCCATGGAATGAGATCTCGCTGGTTCAATTCTCGCATCGCATCACCGAAAGCTCCCACTCCAGGCAGGATGAGGTGGCTAGCGAGAGACAATTCCTCAGGGTCAGACGACACGATGACACGACCGCCGACTTTCTCAATACCCTTCGCAACACTTCGAAGGTTCCCCATCTGATAGTCGACGATTCCAACGGTGATCAAAGCGAGTATCTCGTCCTACGTGTTTAGGTCAGCCAGTACACCATCGCCACAGTAATTTGCATTACCAAACGATTTGACGGGGATTCCCATCGATTCACTAAAGCTCATTAGCAAGCGATTGTGAGGCACACCTTTATAGTCGATGGCACGCCCCATGGAAAACCCACATCCTTCGCCTACAAGGACGAAAGGAATGTTGTCGCGAGTGTGCGAGTTTCCTTTTCCAAGCTCATTCGTCCAAACGATGGTTGTGTTATCCAACAACGTTCCTTGACCGTCTGGTTCAGGTGTTTCCGAGAGGCGTTTCGCCAGATAAGCGACTTGCTCACAATACCAAGTGTTAATCTTGATCAGCTTTTCGAACGCTTCTTCGTTCGTGTCAGGTTCGTGTGAAAGGTGGTGATGTCCTTCTTCGATATTCAGCCACTTCATCTTCGGTTCGCCCACCGAATTGGTGATTTGGAATGTTGCGACGCGAGCAAAGTCGGCGGCAAAACTACTCACCAACATATCCATCTGCATTTTCGTGATCTGCGGAATGTTATTGTTTACTTCTTCGACATTCGCCGGCAACGTCGGTACGGCGTGCCCAACATCCGACGGGCCCGAATCCGAACGTTTCGATGTCTGGGCTTGTTCCATCTTGAGTTCTTTCTCCAAGTCGCGGACCATGGTCAAGTGATCTTGAAGAAGTCGCCGGTCCTCGACACTGATCAGTTGCTCCACTTTCTTGAAATCTGCCGTGAGATCATCCAGGACACTCGAAAGGAGTTCTCGGTTCTTGGTTTGACCATAAAGTTTGTCAAACATGAGATATGGATTGTCGATGGGCGCGACAGGCTGGTTGGGGCCAGCGTAGGATAATCTCGTCCATGTGTCTGCTCGTTCTGGGACCATGACCCCAAACTCCAGCGATCCGAAACGCGTTTGTGTTAAGGGATCCGCTTGAAAGTGATTCCTGATATGCTGATCTACCGAGATTCCTTTTGCCCATCCTGCGGGCGTATCCGATCCACCTTGGACGTCCCCAGGAAAAAGTTCTATACCGGTCAGAAGGCAACCGATGCCTCGCATGTGACCATCGCCGTCTCCCTTGATGCGATTGCAAACACCATGCAAAGTCAGCATCCGGTTCTTGAATTCTGCCAATGGTTGAAGAATTCTCTTGAGCTCAAAGTCGTTCCCTAGTTGCTCTGGCCAGAAGTGTTGGGGGATGACCCCGTTAGGGCTGAAGACAAAGACCATTCGCTTCTTTTTTGGGGTTCCAGACGAAGCAGCCCAGCCCAAACTCGGCAAAGCAAAAAGAAAATTGGCAGCGGCTGCACTAACTCCAGTTTTGACAAGGAACTCGCGTCTGGATGCAATTCTATTTTGGTTCATGGTTATTCTTTCCTGGATGGAGCCATTGCGCTAGCATAGATGCGTGGTTTCTTTGCAAGCTGGGCAAATTTTCGTAGGGCAAATTTGGTGGGAGATAAATTTTGGTAGGAGATAAAGTGTGGGGTGGGTTAATTGGCAGGGGATCTGGGGGGGGGAAGGTGCTTTATCCAGACTTAATTCGTAGGGTTGACCTGCGAAGTATCTGTCGCGGACCGCGATGGAGAGTCAACCAAAGTTTGAGATGCGACTACTGCGATCTCGACGATTAATTCTCTCACATTGTATCCACTCTTGTCAAACTTCTCGGTGAGCATTCTCAGGGTATTGGGGCCAAACGCATCGGGCGATTGCTTTACGAAGTGCTGGAAAGCCCGATTGACGAAGGCGCGGTGGGAATCTGGTGAATGGGCAAGAAATTCTGCCAATTCGGCAGCGTTCTTGAACTCAACAGTTTTATCGTC
>Ga0207937_1000222_pt1 | contig 20400 bp, 13 predicted proteins | sample LakMenEpi04Sep11_FD_150668 | JGI IMG/M metagenome (GOLD analysis project Ga0207937, IMG submission 150668) | Freshwater microbial communities from Lake Mendota, WI - 04SEP2011 deep hole epilimnion (SPAdes) | ecosystem: Environmental > Aquatic > Freshwater > Lentic | place: Lake Mendota, Madison...
GGGGTCCCCGGTCCCGGAAAGTGGCGGCACTAGCTCCGCTCTTCCCTGCGTAATGAGTCGTGAGAGCAAACGTCCATGCTGGATCGCCTCGACGCGATCACCTTGCATAAGTATGGGATCGAGCTGGATTTGATGCGCCAATCGCATCGCACCATCCTGTTCGACCAACCAGATCGCTCCACCCTCGGCTGCAAGGGCGGCAATGATCTTTTGCAAAACGGCAGGATAGTACTCTCCGGCCTTGATATCCGACTTGGACAATTCCGTAACCTCGTTCACCAAGGTACGAATTCGCCGTTTGGTCTGCTCTACGTTTTCGTCCGATGGGCCAGAGGACATAGTCGGGATCAATAAGGGAAAGGAGGAAATGACACGCGGTGTTCGACAACCAACCATCGAACGATTCTCAATCTGCCTTCAACGTTTCGCCTGCGAAGAGACGAGATTATGTTCAAGATAGAATTGTCGCTATCGTCGCAGAAGGAGCAATTCTTACAACACTCAATAGAAATCCAAATCCTTTTGCGTTATCTTCCGGTTGCCTGGGATGCGTTGACTATTCCGATCGGCCAACGGTTTTGGATTGCGGGACGCTGGCAAAAGTTCCCTTCTACAGGACTTTGGACATTTAGGTAATGAAAGCATTCTTTCCACGAATCGTTCAAACCGCTCCTCGAATGAGTTATCATCTTGCCTCATATCGAATTTAAGAGACTCGGAGGATGTTGTGCAATTGCAAGCGATCAGCGGATTAGGCCTTCTCGTAATGGTTTTTGTTGCTTGGGCTCTTTCCAGCAATCGTCGTCGGTTCCCATGGCGGATCGTTCTTGGAGGACTCGCTTTGCAGTTTGTCCTGGCATTGGTGCTCCTTAAAACTCCAGGGGCTCAATCGCGATTTCAACTCATCAACGACACCGTCAGCAGCGTAACCGGCTGCGTTCGCGAAGGCTCCAAATTCGTCTTCGGAGTTTTCGGATCCGAGGACGGCGGGCCAGTACTGCAAACCTTTGCCTTCGCCGTGCTTCCCACCGTTATTTTTTACTCGGCATTGATGGCAGTACTGTACCACCTGGGAATAATGCAACTCCTCGTTCGAGCGGTCGCTTGGTTGATGCAATTTACACTCGGCACCAGTGGTCCGGAAACGGTATCGGTCGCAGCGAACATTTTTGTAGGGCAGACGGAAGCTCCGATTTTGGTGAAGCCCTATATCTCCAAAATGACGAACTCCGAATTGAACGCCATGATGGTTGGGGGATTCGCAACCGTCACGGGCTCGCTGTTGGCCAGTTACATTAACTTTGGAGCAGAGGCTGGACACTTGATGATCGCATGCATCATCTCGGCTCCAGCGGCATTGGTCGTAGCTAAAATCATGCACCCGGAAGAGGAGGGTGTCGAAGTCAACAAGTCGCTGGAACTATCCAGCGAACGAACGAGTCCGAATGTTGTTGGTGCTGCTGCCCAAGGAGCATCTGATGGTTTGCTCTTGGCGCTCAACATCGGTGCCATGCTCATCGCATTCTTAGCATTGGTCGCGTTGTGTGATCTCATTCTCGGGAATATCGGCTTGCTCTTTTCACTCAAGGATGCCGACAACAAACCGACACTAACGCTCGCTTACCTCATGGGGTATGCCTTCGCCCCGATGGCTTGGATCATGGGAATCGAAAGTGGCGATTGCCTTGCCGCAGGAAAATTGCTCGGACTGCGAACAGTTGCGAACGAATTCTTAGCCTTTAGTCAACTCGGTCCGATGCTTACCGGGGAGAACCCGATTAGCGAACGTACTCGGATCATCATGACCTATGCGCTCGCAGCCTTTGCGAACATCAGTTCGATCGGTATCCAAGTCGGCGGCATCGGCGCGATGGCACCCGAACGAAGGGCCGATTTAGCGAGACTCGGCTGGAAAGCCCTTATTGGTGGTACGCTCGCCGCGAATATGACCGCATGCATCGCTGGGATGCTTATCGCTTAGCTGGTGATGGATTCCTGATGGCTGTCGTCGATCGATTTCGCTCGATCGTGCGAGCGACAACATCCAAGCGTTACCCGGGCCTTCACAAAATGCCGTCAAGCGATAACTTCTTTCACTACGCGGCCGAAGACGTCGGTGAGACGAAAGTCACGGCCAGCGTAGCGGTAGGTGAACCGCTCGTGATCGATTCCCATCAAATGCAGTATCGTGGCATGCAAATCGTGAGCGGAGACAGGATTCTCAACAGCTTTGAAACCGAACTCATCGGTTGCCCCATAAATCGTTCCTCCCTTGATGCCTCCACCCGCCATCCAAAGAGAAAAGCCCCAATGATTGTGATCGCGGCCTTGTCCGGCACCTGAACCGTTTTGGCCTAACTCCACCGATGGCGTTCGCCCAAACTCCCCCGAACAAATGACCAGGGTCTTTGACAATAGCCCTCGTTGCTTGAGATCCACCAACAACGCTCCGATCCCTTGATCGCATTCGTTGGCGACTTTGCGATGCTCCGACTTGATATTCGAATGGCTATCCCAAGGCTGCAGATTGCCATGCCACGTTTGAACGAATCGGACACCTCGTTCCACCAATCTTCTTGCCATCAACAATTGCCGATTCTGGGGCCCTTCGCCGTAAAGTTTCAGAATATGCTCGGGCTCTTGCGTCGTATCGAATGCATCGGTGGCTTCGAGCTGCATTCGATAAGCCAACTCAAACGAGCGAATGCGAGCTTCCATCGCTGGCTCGCCAGGTCGTGACTCGAGATGCTTGGCATTCAATTGCTTGAGCAACTCAAACTGCTCAAGCTGCTCGGATGTGCTAAGCCGGCTGTTCTTCAAATTGGCAATCAGTTTCGCAGGGTCTGAGTTCGAAGTATCGATATGCGTCCCTTGATAAGCTCCTGGCAAAAACGCAGAACGCCAATTCCCAGCGCCACCGACTGGAAGCCCGCCGGGGCACAATGCCACAAAGCTTGGTAGATTCTGATTCTCCGATCCCATCCCCCACGTGAGCCATGATCCGACGCTAGGTCGAACAAGTCTCATGTCCCCTGTGTTCATCAACATCAAAGACATTTCGTGACTTGGCAACTCGACATGCATCGATCGAATCACCGCAAGATCGTCAGCGCATTTGGCAACCGATGGAAACAAATCACTTATCGGTATCCCGCTCTCCCCATGCTGCGCAAATTCGAACGGCGATGGCAACGCAACGCCCGTTTTCCGTTCCGTCTGAAGATTGTCAAACGGCAGCATCTGGCCACCTCGCTTGGTGAGCTCCGGCTTGGGATCAAACGTATCGACTTGGGACATACCGCCGTTCAGGAAGATGTGAATCACATGTTCCGCCTTGGCAGGGAAATGAATGCCCGGTCGTTTGGATTCCGTTTCCGCCTGTAGCAGACCAGCCAGCCCCAATGCACCCATTCCCATTCCGCTGCGTTGGAGAAAAGCGCGTCGTTCAACGATGGGCTCGATCATTTTTCACCTCAGTCTACGAAAGAAAATTCATTGGAAGCCAACATGGCATGAGCCAAAATCTGCCATCGATCTGCTGTCGCACCGTCGGCGTTATTCGTTTTCGCTTTTTGAACGAATTGGAGCATCGATTCCATTTCATCGGACAACGGATCTCGTCCAAAGAGACGACGATACAACCAAGTGATTCGCTCATTCGAATCTTCACTGCCTGATGAGGACTTCATCAGCGTTACTAGGCTCTTCGCTCGGTCTTGGATGAACTCCGAGTTCAGCGCGAACAATGTTTGCTGAGGAACGAGCGTATCTGGGCGTTTCAAACTGCACGCGTTGGGATTCGCTGCATCGAAAGTGCTTGCAAGATTCGAAACAATATCCCGGTTGATGAATCCATAAACCGTGCGCCTTGGAATAGCAGGTGTAGTCGACAGATCAACGGGTCTTCCACCCACGGTCGTGTCCAACTCGCCAGACACGAAGAGCATCGAATCTCGCATCGCTTCGAGATCAAGTCTTCGTCTCGGCATCCGCCACATCGACTCGTTCTCTGGATCGATCTTCCGAAAGTCTGCATTTTCCATGGATGCTTGCTGGTACGTTTGGGATAGCACGATTCGCTTGTGCATTCGCTTGATCGACCAACCGTCCTTTTGGAATATGTCCGCCAAATAGTCCAATAGCTTGCCATTGCTGGGAGGTGTACCTCGTGTTCCGAAGTCATCGGACGATCGCACGATCCCTTGGCCAAAGTGTTGCTGCCAAATCCAGTTCACGATCACTCGCGAGGTCAATGGATTTTCTTTGGAGACGATGGCTTGCGCTAATGCCAATCGGCGTTTACCTGGAAGATAGTTCAACTCGCTCTTCCCGCGGGATAACGCGGTGAGGAAACCCGGTTTGACTTTCTCGCCTCGTGTCATGTGATTGCCTCGCAGGAACACGAATGCATCACGCTCTTGCTCCGACTCTTCGAGTACCATCGCCCTCGGGACAGAGCCAGGAGATTGCAAGTGATGGTTATGAATGGCTGATCGTTTGCCACCCAACGAATCTTGAATCGTGCGATTGAGCAAGCGACTGGCGACTTCGTCTGGCAAGTCTGTTGGAGTTCCTTTTCCATACAAATGTCGACGTAGTTGACGATAGACGGGGCTGTTTGCTATTAGGTGCTTCGTATCTTCATCTGGAACGATTCGATCGGACGATACCGCCTCAAGCGATAGTTCTTGCAACGTCTTGAACCACTCTTGATGAACTTTCGAAAACAGCTCTCCATAGGCGTCTGCCACATCGAGCATCGAGGTGGGTTGTTTCGATTGAAGCGCTTCGAGAACCAGCGGATTCCATTTGGGTGCGGTTCCACCTAGTGCATTCTGGTCTTTGGATTTTGTCTTGTCCGGATTCTCTTTGCTTCGATCCTCCAGCAGCGATTTTGCCGCTTCGGTAAAGCCACCTGCAGGCAAAGCCGACAATTGATGCCAAAGTCCGAAGACAGGATCATTGTTCTTCAGGTCGCCCATATAGGATCGCCATCGATTGAAGACGATGGGACGAATATCGTCTGTTCGATACGAGAGAAACGAGGTAGCAACATCTTGTTCTGGAGTTCCTTTGGCGAGCTCTCGGAGATACAAACCGAACTGCATACGCAATCGACTCTTCATCACCTCCACTTGGTCTCTTGCCATCTCATCGTATCTGGTCTGCAGGTTGTCGAGTTGTTGGAAATACTCGTCGCTCTTTTTTCGATTCGCTTCGTCGTTTCCGTTGCTCCCGATCGTAGGAAGCTCAGGAGGTGTTTCGCTTGCCGATAGAGTGGCATAAAGAGCGTAATAATCGCGAGTTGGAATCGCATCAAATTTATGGTCATGGCAACGAGCGCAGGTCACCGTTAAACCCATAAGGCCGCGCGAGACAACATCGATTTGATCGTCCACGATGTCATGTTCATTGCGATACCGCATTCCGACCGTCAAGAAACCCAAGGCTGCGAGCTTCGGGTCGTTCGGCGGAAGATCGAGTTGATCTGCTGCCAATTGTTCGACGACAAATTGATCGTAAGGAAGGTCTTTGTTAAAGGCATCGATGACATAGTCGCGATAGGTATAGGAAAACGGAAAGGAAGTAAAACCGATTGCAGCTCCGCCATGCGTGTCTGCGTATCGAGCAACATCCAACCAATACTTTCCCCAACGCTGACCGTACTGAGTTGAGGACAACAATCGATCAACAACCATTTCGTACGCATTCGAGGAGTTGTCTTCTTCAAACGCCCGTACTTCGTCCCACGTTGGGAAAACGCCGATCAAATCGACGTAAACGCGACGCATCCATTGACTCTTGGTGATGGGTGTAGCCCGATGAAGTCCCTTCTGCGATAAAGCTTCTTCGATCAGCGAATCGATGTGTGGCTCCGATCCAGCCGCGAGCGTTACGGGCTTGATCGGCTGATAGGACCAGTGCCGTTCGAACGGAGAGCCTGCTTCGATCCACGTCCGCAATTGAGCGCGTTCGGTATCGGTGAGTGGTTTCCCAAGACTAGGAGGTGGCATGCAATGATCTGGATCTTTGGAGTCGACGCGCTCCAACAATACCTTGGCCAATCGGTTAGATTGGCGATCCTTCGGGTCATCGATATCTAGTCGTAAATCTGCTTCTCGTTTGGCAGCGTCGGGTCCATGACATTGGATGCATTTTTCGGCGAGGATCGGTTTGATATGGCGACTATACAGCGATTGAGAATCCTCCGCATACGTTGTAAATGCAGTCGAAAGAAAAATAAGAAAAGCAAAAATGGGTCTCATGAACGATTGCAGGTCTCGAGGGATGATGAGACGGTAATGGGTAGGATCCGACACAACCAGTATACATAGCAATCGATCGGTTGGGACAAACCGTTTCTCGTATTGGCCTAGCCAGCACGCTAGAGATTCGACTTCACGGAACGGCCAATAGAAGATTTGGGAAAATCGATCAGCGACGTGCCCACTGCGATAGCGATCTTAGACCGATTTCTGAACAGATCAGAGTTGTTTCCATTGGCTGGCAGGAGCTATTTGTCTTCCGTAGCGTAAGGCTTCAGAAATCGCTCGTCGATTGCGGATGGATCCATGCTCACAATTTCATGCCAAGGTGGAAACTGAACGGGCTCGTTGATCGATGTCCAAACAAAGTCAATTTCTCGATCCTCGAATTCTGTACGCTCTTTACTATTACCATTCGCGGAAACCTTTTGTGTTGCTCTCGCAGTTACATGTTTGGGTAGATAGAAACCATTCTTCTCCGTCGATATGACAGTACTGGACTCACTGACTTTGCCTCCAATATCCCAAGAAACCTTCGTAGGCATCAGCGTTTTTGCGTCGATAAATATGGACTTTTTACCTTCGATTCCCTCCGAATCTTTGGAAGCGACCGAGAGGAGAATAGTTCCGTCCTCAAATCGCTTCTGCGAGTAAGGTTGAGTCGAACTAGGTGTCAAGCTATCGAGAAATGAACTGAGAGGTTCACTCATTCCCGACGGGAAAGAGCCCAAACACGCAAGTTCGGGAATGGGAACTTGCGCTAAAGTGACAAAACGGTCAAACGTCATCGACTCCTTTTTCGGCTGGCCGCTACTTGTTTTGGTTTGGCACATACCCTTATCGAAAAAACAGAAGCGGCACGGAGCATACTTCTTGCCCTCTTGTATGAGCTCTCGTTTCGACAGAAAGACCATTTTCTCGGCAATCCGATCGACCCAAATTGCATGATGCGTCGTTATCGCTCGCTCCGTGGACTTTCCATCTTCCTGTTGCGAAAATTCGGAGGACGTACAACTAAAACGAACTTCGTAGCTCGTTATCGCTTTCCAAGAATCAATTGCTGCAGTTAAAGGAAATGATTTGTCATCGGCGTTGACGACACATCCCATCAAGACAATGATTGTGCCGACTATCATGCCGTAAAGTCGAACCATTTCGGTAATCCTCAAATTACGCGTCATCATTAATTCGCAATAAAGACCTTGGAAGCACCATCAATCGAACTGTGGGCTGTGGAGAAATCAACAGTCCATTCAATATCGCCTTGTTGGACATCCTTTTTCCCGACACTGATACTGACTCGATATGTACCGCGACCAATTCGGGTATAGCTGGATTTTAATCCGCCTTCGGTCGCATCGACTTGCCGGAACGCAAACGATCGGATCATCGGTTCCGAAGCATTTTGATCCAATTCCATTCTAAAAACAGCAGTGGCTTCTAATACTTCAGGCTGCTCCGTTCGAGCAAAAACAAGTGTTGATGGGCTCAGACGATTGGCTTCGCGTCGAAGCATTCGAACGCGACATTCATCAACTAACTCGTCGTTTAAGTACAAATCGATCTTCCCGATATACTCTGCTCTTTCAAGTTCGCTTACCTTCGACCTAAGGCGAACGACAGGGTTTCCATCATTTTTCTCGATTGCGACACTCAAGAACGGAATATCGCCCGTGCACTTGACCTTGCAATCACTGAGCACAATATCTTTGGTGACAAACAAAGGGATGGTTCGATCAATCTCCTGGCCTTTCGAATGATTGATATCCACGGAGGAAAATGGGAAAGAAATCGAGTTCTTGTAATTGGCAACAAATCGCAGCGACTGAACTCCTGAATCCTTAAAGAATAACGTCGCCGAGACACTATCCGAAGATGATCGAGGCTTCTTGTCGGCAACGAAACGAAAATCCGCTACACCTGTCCCTCCACTTGGGATAATTTTGTCTACCACGGTGCCATCAAGGCACTTGCACGAGATCGACATTTTCTCAAAAACCAGTTCTTCAGAACTTCGGTTTGCCAATGCAACTCGAATCTTGATCTCTTCACCCGGATGAACGTCGCCAATGGACACGAACTCATCTTGGCCTGCGGCCCTCCGCAGCGTCACATTCGCATACCGTGTTTCGACGGAAATCGACTTCTCTTCCGCACGGCACACCATCGAGTAAAGTGGTGTTAGGAACGCAAGGAAACAGATGGCGGCGAGTATCTTTTCGATTTTCATGGTAGTTTTGTTTTTGGTAGTCTCTGGTCTATTCTAATAGTCGAGAAAAATCGTCGATTCGAGACATGCCATTTCAACTTGTCAGGGTTCCTTGAACGACTCATGCGATTGTTAGCATCGATTAGTCGACGTTTTGCAATTCGCCGCAACATTCTCCAAACACGGATCGAATCAAGTAGTTGGTAGGAAGTTTCTGATCTGCACTTCTCTAGAAACTGGTAAATTGACGTAAGGGCGATTTGTTCAGGATCAAGCACTCGATGACATTGGTTGGGACACATACGACTCAAGTAACTCACAAGCTTCGGGAAGTGATTCTGAAAACATTCGACTCGAAGATCATGATATTCCAACCTTCCATGTTATCGGGAGACGCTTGAGAGCTTGGTAGCTTGGTAGCTTGGTGGGGCATAGGAAAGACCTTTGGCGCATGTGATCTTTTGAACAAGCATGTGATGTACGTTTCATTACACGGGCTCGGAAATCAGTTTGCAATAGGCATTGCGTAAGTATCTGGAACGAAAAAATGGAGTTTCATTCCACCGAATCGACATGGTCCATTGCGGTTGGGACAAACCGTTTCTCGTATTGTCCTAGCTGGAATACAATGAATTTGCCCTTTTATGCTTCTATCCCTTTGGATTCCACATGAAATTCCTGCTTCGAGTTTTTGCTATCACCTTTTGCTGCACCACTTCACTCTTTGCGGAAGATTTTCGAATCTTGGCATGGAATGTCGAAAGCAACCGACCCAACTCGCCCGCGGTCAGCAATGATGTCGTGATTGGCAAACAGCTAACAGAATTGCTCAGTGCTACGAACACTCGTTCTCAGCTAATCGCCTTGAGCGAAGTGGAGCCAAAGAGCGTTTTTATTCTCCGCGATGCGGCAGCCAAAGGGCTTGGAAGCGAAGTCGATTTTGTAACTTCGGCCAGTGGAGGGTTTCAAGACTCCGACACACTGATGTTGATCGTGGATAAGAATCGGTTTCGAATCGAGGAGACATTCGAGTTGCATCGCTTTGCAGGAATCGCTGCCAATTTTTGTGTATCCGACTCCGGGAACGAGCTTGGGGCACTTCGCGCGAGGTCGCCGCTCGCGGTGAAGCTTGTCGATGTGACGACTTCGAAAGCATGTTGGATAATCGTCAATCATTTGGCTCGTGGCGAAGCAGACCTGCGGACGGACCAAGCGAAGATGCTGGTCAAATGGGCCGCATCGAAAAGCGAGCCAGTTATCAGCGCAGGCGATCACAACTTTGATTTCGATTTTAAGACACAGCAAGGAAACGATGGATACAAAGCGATGATCGAAGGGGGCGTTTGGAGTTGGCTCAAGCCGAATCCATTGATCGATTCGAATTGGGCAGACGATCGGCGAGTGAACGACAAGCGAGTCGACCGATACCCAGATTCCATCCTCGACTTCATCTTCGTTGCGAATCAAGCCAAAGAGTGGAACGGTTGCTGTTCGGTCATCGTTCGTGATGGCGATTTTCCAGACTCGAACGAAACCAGCGATCACCGTCCAATCATCGCAACTCTATCACCTAAGTGAGACTGCTGATTTAGTGAGCCGTTGGGCGCTAGCCCCGGTTTTGTGGCTTCGCCACTGGCAGCAACCGGGGCTACTACTAGCGCCCGACGGCTCATCATGAACCAACATGCCGGGCCTAAATCAGCAGCGTCTAAGTAGCGAGGAAGGCTAAGCACATCGCTACTTGTTTTACCGGTTTATTTGCCGTTGGGCGATAGCCCCGGTTTCCTTGAATGCTCGACATTCGTCGAGAACCGCGGCTAAAGGGCTTTTGCTTTAATCCCAACCCGAAGCGTAACGGTTTGTTGATTTAATCCCAACCCGAAGCGTGAGCGAGGGATTCTGTAGGACTGTACGTCCCTCGCTTACGCGTCGGGTTGTGTTGTTTCCTTTGCCTGCGGCAAATCCACTAAAGCAACAAGCCCCTAACGCCGTGCGACTTAAGGAAAATCGAGATCGTTGTCGGTATGTGCCACAGCCCGCACCGCTTCATCGAGGCGGCTTTGCAGGTCCGCAGATTTCGAGATCAAGTCAGGATACTGATCGCCAACCATCTGCAAGAACTCTTTGAATCGAAACACGGACTGTGATCTCCGCTCATCGTCAGAACTCCGGTAGTCTGCGAATACTTGGTTGAGCATTTTGATTTCCTCCTGAGGCGCATTCATGATTTGGAGGTCCGCTATCAGTTCGCTCACCATGAATGCCATCTTGAGATGCCCATTGCGGTCTCCCGGGATCGGCAAGTCATCACCGATAACAGACCATACTGAAGAAAACGAATCCTCTTCTCGGGATGCTTCTCTTTCGGCCTGTTTGCGATCGATCGCCGCGCTGAATTCGGCAAAATCACGCTGTTGTTCCTCCCATGCTTCGCGAGTTTCGTGAATCGAGAACGCGAACTCATCATCCAATTCTAAATGATGGCCGTCGATGCTAGTGAAGCCGACACCGAACATGCCATCGGCCATCATTTCGCAAATGGGACAATCGCAATCGGGAATATGTTGCTCGGCCTGAACTGCGTCGATTCCTTCGATCGCTACGCCTGCTCCCCGAGGAACACGCAGTCGGTCGCATTCGATGATGAAGCTCGGTGGCGAGCCCATTTCGAAGGGGCTATTCAACCAACTCTCTTTGACGTCTCGAAGAAAGTCAATCAACTGCGACACCACTGAGTAATTCTCTTGAATCGCTAACTTTTCCTTTTCTTTCTCACACCAGAACCAGCCCGCACGAATCACCTCGCGGCAGAGGTCAAAGTAAAGACAAAGCTCTTGGCTGCCCATCGGTGCTGTTGCGAAACCGTCCCAGTCGTTTGGTGCAGCAATCATTGGCTCGCCATCTTCAAACCGAAGGCGTTGCCCCCACGTAACTTTTTCACTCCACTCGATCGCACCATGCAATAGCTCGCGGGGCATGCGCCCTCCCAAGTCTTCTCGAGGTGTCATCAACCAATCGCGATGCACCGCGATCGTGGATGAATAGTGATCGTGTTCCTCGTTGCCATTCTCGCGAAGCAGCCAGTCATCCCTTTGGGCAATCCTTAAAATCATCGTTGCGATCTCGGTCAGAAACGGATCACCGTAGAGGACATCACGGTTCACGATCGGCTTGTTGATTGGCGATTGGCGAGGTTGATTGACGTCGTTCGCCGTTGCCCCTTCGTGCAATTCCCACCAAGGTGGCAGGTGAATGCAAAGAGGAGAATGTTGTTCGCCATCTTCGTCGACCTCCATGGCGAATACCGCGTCGCGGCCAATCTCTTGCAGTTGTCCTCCGGTAAAAATTTGCTTCGTGTCAAAGTTGATTACGATCCAAGCTTCGGCATCGAACAGAGCGTGCATTGCAGAAGCACGATCCGTTTCCTCAAGAGGGAGAATGCTCGCGAACTCACAAACCGCCGGAGTACGATAGCGGGGCCAGAGGCTGATGGCCTCTTCCCAACTGGATGGGTCATCCGAAGCTAACGCAAGCAATGTGATCGCTGTATCATTCTCGATTTCGCCAGTTTTGATATAGGACGACGACTCCAATACAACCAGCGTAGGCAACTCATTCTCCTGCAGCATCGCCATCTCTCCTTTTTGCAAACTAACCTGATTCGATTTGATCGTCACCCTGAGCAGTATAGCAGTCTGCCGGGTTCTATTTTGTCAAATAGCCCGAGTCTCGAAGCCAATCTGCCAATCGAAGATGCCAAGTGGCAATAGGTCCTTCGGTAGATCGAATTCCGTATCCGTGCCCCCCTCGCGAGTAAATGTGCAACTCGGCTGGTACATTGGCTTGCTTGAGGGCAATGAACATCGACGCCGCTTGGACACCGCGGTAAGCATCGTCAGCCGTAACCGCCATAAAGGTTGGGGGCGTCTTCGAAGTAATCTTGATCGACTCGCCTAACGGAACAGTATCGCGATCATTGTATTTCTCGCCCAAGTAAGCAGCGTAGATAGGGCACAAGAATTGTGGCTGACAGTCTTGTTGATCGATAGCATCCGATGATGGATAGGTTGCATTAGGACCATGCACTCCTGTCATAACTGCCAAATGTCCTCCTGCAGAAAAACCGAGCACACCTAGTCGCTTGGAATCGACTCCCCACTGAGTAGCATTGGCTCGCATGATTCGAATCGCTCGTTGTGCATCTTGAAGTGGCTCTCGGTGCGGTTCGTCGGGATCGCGCCGCGGTACACGATACTTGAGCACGCCGACGGTAACTCCGAGGCTGTTCAACCATTGAGCGACCTCGATACCTTCTTTCTCCCATGCGAGTCGAGTATAGGCACCGCCTGGACAAACGATGATTCCGCATCCGTTCGACAGCTCGGCTGATGCTTGATAGAGAATCATCGAAGGATTCTCTACCAAACTGATACGCTCGGGATCGACCGGTGCAGCTTTGAGTTTTGCGATCTGGTCAGCGGTTAGCGATTTCGCACCAGCGGGCAGGCCGTTCGGCCATAGAAGGATCTCTTTGGGTTCAGCCGAAATGGCGCAAGCGACCGGCAATAAAGCCATTGCCAACCAAACAATCGAGCGTAATGGGATAAAGGAATGGAATGGCATCGGATCACCTTGTTGGAGAGTATTCATAAATAGGTTTTGGAGTGAAGACGCATTTTACTGCATCTTCACCGGTGTAAGATACAATCCTACACCAAGCGGCCGGTTCTTCCTTCCATGTTGAGATCCCATGAAATACCTTTTTCTCGCTTTTGCTATCGCGGTCTTTTCTCCGACGTTGCTTCACGCGTCTGAATCCGATTCAAAACGACCGAACATTGTCTACATCATCATTGACGAACTGGGGTACTACGAACCAGCCTTTATGGGAGGGGTGACAATCCAGACCCCGAGCATGGATCGAATGGCTTCGGAAGGAATTCGCATGAACAATATGTTCGCGGGGGCTCCTGTCTGCGCACCGACGCGATGTTGTCTACTGACAGGAAAACATAGTGGCCATACCTCGGTTCGCGCCAACGGTGGTGGTACACCATTGCGATCCAACGAGATTACGATCGCTTCGATGCTCAAAGACAGAGGATATGCAACCGGTGGCTTTGGCAAATGGGGTTGCGGGGGTCGAGATTCAACCGGTGTTCCAGAGAAGCATGGTTTCGATACGTTCTTCGGCTACTACGACCAAGTGCATGCCCACTCGTTCTATCCACCTTACTTGATACGCAACAGCGAAGAGATTCCACTGGAAGGGAACAACGGAGGCAGTAGCGGCAAAACCTATTCGCAATACGTCATTCATGATGCCGCGAAGACTTTCATTCGCGCGCATGCGACAGAGCCATTCTTTGCCTATCTACCTTACACTCCGCCGCATGGCCTTTTTGACATCCCCGACACAGATCCATCGTGGGCGATTTACAAAGATAAGCCTTGGCCAGAACCTGCCCGACGATATGCGGCGATGACATCGATGGTCGATCGACAAATTGGCGAGATCTTTCAATTGCTCCAAGAACTCAAGTTGGATGAGCATACACTCGTATTCTTCAGTGGAGACAATGGCGGTGCAGACTACTTTGCCTCCAACGATCATCCACGTGGCATCCATCAGGCCAATAAGAACCCAAAGACAGGTGTGGAGTATCGAGGCAAAAAGGGAGTACTCTACGAGGGTGGGCTTCGCGTTCCCTTCGTCGTTCGATGGCCCGGAAAGATTGCACCAAATCGAGTAAGCGATCATCTGGGTTACTTCCCTGATGTCTTGCCAACCATTGCAGAGGCCACGGGTGCGAAACTACCCGCGGGTATCGATGGAATTTCCATTCTGCCTGAGCTCCTCGGGGAATCGTTGGAAGGTCGCAAACAATCGCAGCACGAGTTTCTTTACTGGGAGTTTACAGGCTGGACAGCCGTGCGCCAGGGAAACTGGCGAGCCGTGAAGCCCGCGAAGGCCACGAACTGGGAATTGTACGATCTGGCCAAAGATCCTAGCGAGTCGCAGGATGTTGCGTCCTCCAATCCTCGAGTGCTCGAATCGCTGGTCGCGATGGCGACTAAGGCGCACGAACCGGTTCAGGAAGGAACCTTTACGCGTACCGATCGACATGAACGAGATCGACGTGCCAAGATGGGGAAGCACGATGAGCCAGAACCACCGAAGAAGCAAAAGGGGAATGCGAAAGCAAAGTCGTAAGCAACATCAATGCACTTGAACTAGAGAAAGCAAACGCATGAAGTTTTTTCTTGCAGGCCAATGGCAAGATCGCGACAAACGCATCGAGGTAACCAACCCGAGCAATGGTGAGATCATCGATTCCGTGCCCATCGCATCGGCGGAGGATGTGGAGTCCGCATTGGTGACTGCAGTTCGCGGCGCAGAGATCATGGAGAAAATGACTGGCTACGAACGATTTCGTATCCTACGATGTGCGGCCGATTTGATTACGGAACGCCGCGAATCTTTCGCTCGTGCGTTGAGCCGGGAACAAGGAAAAACGCTTCGCGAAGCGTTCGTCGAAGTCGATCGTTCTGCTCAAACTCTCGAACTGAGTGGCGAAGAAGCCAAACGGTTGAGCGGAGAAGTGTTGCCACTCGATGGCGGAAAGGGTGTGTTCAACAAGCTTGGATTCACTCTGCGTGTTCCATGTGGCGTTGTTGTTGCGATTACCCCATTCAACTTGCCACTCGCATTGGTTTGCCATAAGGTCGGACCAGCCATTGCAGGTGGAAACGCCGTGATCTTGAAGCCGGCATCGGATACACCGTTGATCGCGTTGCAATTGATCGAGATATTGCTCGAAGCAGGGTTGCCCCCTTTGGCGATTTCTTGCATCACCGGTAGCGGTCAAGTTGTTGGCAACATGCTCTGTAGCGATGATCGCGTTCGCAAGATTAGCTTTACCGGAAGCCAAGAAGTTGGCGAACAAATTTGCAAGATGGCCGGTATCAAGAAAGTCACGATGGAATTGGGCTCGAACAGCCCGCTCATTGTGTTGCCCGATGCGGATCTTGATAAAGTAGTCGATGCAACCGTTTCGAGTGGATTTTCTAACGCAGGTCAAGTGTGCATCTCGGCACAACGGTTGATTGTGACGGAATCCGTCCACGACGAATTGATGAGCATCTTGATTCCTAAGGTGCAGGCGATTGTTTCGGGGGATCCGTTGAACCCCGAGACGGAAATGGGACCGATGATTCGGGATTCGGATGCCATACGCGTGCAATCTTGGATCCACGAAGCCGTTAGCCAGGGAGCAAGCATCGCTTGTGGCGGACAACGCTCAGGAGCTTTTCTACAGCCGACATTGGTGTTGGGTGCCAATCGAGAGATGAAGATTGTACGCGATGAGTTGTTCGGACCAGGTGTCGCGGTCACGCGAGCCCGCGATGTGGATGAAGCGATACGCATGGCAAACGACACCGCATTCGGCCTCAGTGCAGGTGTTTTCACACGCGATCTCGATTCAGCCATCCGATTTGCCAAAGAAGTCCGCAGCGGCAACGTTCATATCAATTGGGGCCCTTCGTGGCGCACCGACTTGATGCCCTATGGTGGACTGAAGAACAGCGGACTTGGGAAGGAAGGACCACGATACGCCATTGAAGAGATGACCGAGATGAAGACGATTGTCATTCATTCGTAGGGTTGCTGTCGATTTGCAATCAGCCGACTAGTTCGTACGGGAGAAACGTCGCTTCCGCCCGGACAAGCCGGTCGGAGAGCCCCAGTAAGTTGCTCTGGTGTAGCTATCAATTGCTGCCTCCACCGGGACAAGCCCGGATGGAAGGCTGTCAAATCGGAACTGGATACGTGAGCGACTTTTACGCTCTACAATCCTTAGGAGAATCGATCGCAAGCAATTTTCCCACTTCGTTCATCCCGCGAATTCAACAGAATTTCCCTCTTCAATAAGAACAAACTCCACGAAATTCTTTTTTCACGGGAGATCGAGTTCGATTAGCCTTCCATCCGGGCTTGCCCCGGTGGTGGCAACAATTGGCCGCTACATAAAGCTAGAATGAAACATCTTTCAACAATGAATCCTAAGCTCTCCGTCCGGCTTGGCCGGGCGGAAGCAGCGTTACTCTTCCTAACGCACCATGCAAATCCAACCCCGCTATACCTCTAATCTTTGCTCACCAGCGTACCAACTCAATTGGTCCCTGAGCGTTTTCGGGCGTGAATCGCTTCCATCTCCTGCAAGCTCTATCGAGGCTCTTCGAGAAGCACTCGAAAAGGATCAACTCAAGATCCTGGAATTCAATCATAATCCGCCAAACATTGTCCAGTTCTTTGTCAGTTCGCAACCCAATGCAAACCCTTCTGACATCGTTCGATTGATCAAAGGCCGTTGGCAGTATCTGGTGCGCTCGAGTGAACCGCTCGAGTTTCGTCGCAACTACCGTATCACTTCAGTGGGTACCGCGAATGCAGATGTTTTGAATTCCTATATCAATCGGCAGCCTGATAAGCATCCGATGGCAGACCCTCGCGTTCAAGAACTTATTGAATCGCTCCAATTTCATGACGCACAAGTTGATTTGACGACGGTTCGTCGAAGTAGTCATGGTGAATTTCGCTACGCGTTGCAAGTTGTTATCGAATCGGAATCTGGTTGGCATGATGTCAGATCAAGCGTACTGACCGCATATCGCCAGGCAATCGTTGCTAGTTGCCGCAAGTATGATTGGTTTCTTGCAAGGATAGGTTTATTGTCCAATCATGTGCATGTCTTGGTGGGACCAGGTATTGAGGAGTCTCCGATGGACGTAGCTCTGGTACTGATGAACAACATGGCATTTACCCAAGGCATGAAGCCGATGTTTCGAAAAAGTTTCTATGTTGGAACTTTTGGGGAGTATGACCGAGGAGCAATTTGGCTTGGGCTTATGGGATAAACGCCGCTTCCGCCCGGACAAGCCGGACGGAGAGCCCGAGGAAGCTAGCTCTGGTGTAGCCGCCAATTGCTGCCTCCACTGGGGCAAGCCCAGATGGAAGGCTGCCTAATCGGAACTGCATTCGCAATAGAGTGCTACACGCTGTAGACGGAGACTAAATCAGTTCTTTGACTGCTTCCACATGTTCGACGCCGACTAGCTTTTGATCGAGACCGCTATAGAAATAAGACAGTTTGTTTGGGTCCAATCCCATTTGCGTAAGGACAGTCGCGTGCAAATTGCGAACATGCAACGGTCGCTCGACGGCGGCGGCACCTAGTTCGTCGGTCGTACCTACCGATTGTCCTCCCTTGATCCCGCCACCTGCCATCCACATGGTGAAGCCATACGAATTGTGGTCGCGCCCTGTCGACTGCTGATACTCGGCAACCGGCTGTCGACCGAACTCACCACCCCAAACAATCAAGGTGCTGTCGAGAAGCCCCTTGCGCTTTAAATCTTTGAGCAAGGCGGCGATCGGTTTGTCCGTTCTTCCTGCGTGCAGGTTGTGATTGGTTGCCAAGTCGCCGTGTGCATCCCAGTTGGCATCGTTGTGGGAGCCACCCGAGTAAAGCTGAATGAACCGGACACCTCGCTCCACCATGCGCCGGGCCAACAAACAGCGTCGACCAAAATCGTCCGTTTGCTTATTCCCAACGCCATAGAGATCGAGCGTTTCTTGCGATTCTTGAGATAGATCGACTAACTCCGGTGCAGACTGTTGCATCTTGAATGCGAGCTCATAGCTTTTGATCCGCGCACTCAATTCGGAGTTGTTTGGTCTCGATAGCAAATGAGCATCGTTGTTCTCTGCGATAGAGTCGATCAGTTCCCGCTGCAGTTCGCGAGAAACGCCGTCTGGAGATTGAAGATCGAGGATGGGAGCTCCTTTTGCTCGCAAGATCGACCCTTGCAAGCTAGCAGGCATATAACCGCTCGACCAATTCTTTGCACCGCTGATCGGCCCACCGGATGGATCCAACATCACGACATAGCCAGGCAAGTCTTCATTGACGGTTCCCAAACCGTAGTTGATCCACGAGCCCAGAGATGGCGAACCACTTAAGATCTTTCCTGAGTTCATCATCAACATCGCAGAACCGTGGATAGGAGAATCTGCCGTCATCGAATGGATAAACGCGATATCGTCGACGCATTCACCCAAGTTCGGGAATAGATCGCTTACCCATTTGCCACACTGTCCGTACTGTTTGAACTTCCAACGCGGTTCTACGACGCGACCTTCGTTGCGATGCCCTCCACGTCCAAACGTTTTCACAGTGATCGTTTTATTATCCATCCCGATCATGTTGGGCTTGTAGTCAAACGTATCGATTTGACTGGGGCCTCCATACATGAACAAAAAGATAACCGATTTCGCTTTCGCAGCCGCAGCAGGAAGGAACGAGGTCGGTGAAGGGGATTGGCCAGCCTGTGCCTTCGAGAAAAAGCCATCCGCAGACAAGAAGGAACTGAGCGCGACTCCACCGAATCCACAACCGGATTGCCATAGGAATTCGCGTCGAGTTCGACCACAGAAATTTTGTTTTGTCATGATTTGTTTCTCGATCAATCGAGGTAGACGAATTCGTTACTGTTAAGCAAAACCAAGCAGTAGAGACGAAACGCTTGCGCTTCGTCGACAGAGAATTTGGATTGATACGATTGAATGCGAGCCAACCCACGCTCCAATTCGCTATCGGTGGCTGGCCGAGAGTAGACGCTCGAGATAGCTTTGGCTAACTTGTCCTGCAATACATTCGTGTTTTGGGAAGCGTACTCTGCTAGCTGATTCGAGTGCTTCTGCATAAAGGAACCGTTGAGCATGTTCAACGCCTGGGCGGCCTGCGTCGTGAGGAACCGGGCTTCGCATGTTACATCCGTTTCTGGAAAATCAAATACCGATAGTTCCGGTGGAACCAACGACCGTTTGATATGGATGTAGATACTGCGACGAGATTGTTCGGCTTCGGAGGATTTCCCCCATCCCTTGCCTGGCACGCTTTGGCCCGCTTTGACGTCGTCCGACACTTCGGGATAGATACTGGGCCCATGCAATTTGTAAGCGATACGTCCAGAGGCTGCTAAAACGGAATCGCGAATCTCTTCGGCGCTCAATCGCCGCGCATTGAAGCGTGCGAACAAATCGTTTTCGGGGTCTGCATCGACCACTGCTTGCTCGGCAGCGGAACTTTGGCGATAGGTTTCACTCATGAGCATCATGCGATGCAGTGGCTTTAATCGCCAATCGTTTTCGTTAAGCTGCTGAACCATGAAGTCGAGCAACTCTGGATGTGTCGGCGCGTCTCCCATTTGTCCAAAGTTATTCGACGAGCGAACAATGCCGCGGCCGAAGTGATGTTGCCAAAGTCGGTTGACGATCACTCGGCCGGTCAATCGATTGGTATCCGAGGTTAACCACTTCGCCAGGACCGTTCGACGTTTCGCGGTCGTGTCCTTATCGCTGACTTCCGGGATCTTCGGTGCAGCCTCTCGATAAATGGTCGGAAAGCCAGGTTGAACCTCATCGCCTGGAGCTGCGGGGGAACCTCGCATAAGAACGTGAGTCGCAGGTGGTTTGGGATCGCATTTCGCCAATCCAAGCCGGTATTCGGCAGAGATCGCTTCCGACTCTTTGTTGAGTTTTTCCGATTCCCTTTTGAGCTCTTCGTATTCGTTCCATTCTGCTTCCGAAACGTGGTCTTTGAGCTTTACCTCGAGTACTTTGTTACGATCGGGACTCTTTGCAGCTGTCTTGTCCTCTTCCGACATTTTCGCGATGCCGTCGTTTTCAATTTTCCTCAATTGCTTCTGAATCACCTTGATCCGATTCTTGTTCGCTTCCAGCTTGCCGCGTACCGGAGATGGAGAAACATCAATCTGGGAGTTGCCCCTCTCGTCTCCTCGATTGCCGTAGGGGGTTACGTCCCGGAGGAAGGCGACGAGTTGGTAGTAATCTTTTTGAGG